>OGQN01001171.1_pt1 | contig 21910 bp, 27 predicted proteins | sample 1553231 | NCBI WGS metagenome assembly OGQN01 (sample SAMEA2579950, study PRJEB22360) | human gut metagenome | biome: human gut; feature: human-associated habitat; material: faeces | place: Denmark | collected 2008/2010 | reverse complement strand
TTTTGTAGCTGGCGGAAGAGGAGGGGGCAGCAAAAGGGCCTGCCGATAAAGCCGCAGGCAAGGTAAAGGTAGAGGTTACAAAACGCTACTTAGACAAGCAGCTTAAACAGATTAAGGACGCAGGGGAAACCTTTACAGTAGATAAAACCAGAGCAGACGAGCTGGTAGCTGCAAAGGTTGCCAAAATTAAGGAATAACACAGCAGGGCTGCGGCAGCGCAGCCCGCTTGCATTTCCAGAAAGAGGGTGCAGGGTATGCCACAACATTAACAGAAAAGATGCGTGCAGCGCTGCGTATCAGCAGCACTAGCGCAAAAATCACAGAAGAAATAGAGGACTGTATAGGAGCTTGCAAGGCTGATTTGCAGAACGACGGCGTAAAAGTGATAAATGAGACAGATAAGCTGATTATTAAAGCAATTACGCTATACTGCAAGGCAGAATTTGGCTTTAACAATAATGCGGAAAAGTTTAGACAGTCATACGACACGCTTAAGATGCGCTTAGCGTTATCTGGGGAGTACAACACAGCGCCGCAAGTGTCCGAAACGGACACCGACAGCGGGGAAAGTGAGGTATAGAGTGGCGAACTGGGTAGACGAATTGACGTTTATTAAAGAGGCAGAGGGCGAAAGCAGGGTAAATAAAAACGGCTTTGCAGAGCAGCCAGAAGAGAGCAGGCGTACTGTATTTGCTAATAAAAAATCAGTAGGTTACAGCGAGTATTTTAAGAGCCAGCAGACGGGAAAAGTGGTAGAGGCAAAATATGACGTACATAAGGCAGATTATGAGGGCGAGGATACCGTAGAGGATATGGACGGGAAACGCTTTTTTGTGCTTAAGACGTATGACATAGACGACGACACCATAGAGCTTACATTAACCGACCTACGCCACAAGGAAGAGAGGGCGTAAGCATGGGAGATTTTACAACCGTTGGCTTAGAAGAGGTTATAGAGGCATTTAGCAACAGAGAGCAGGCGACAGTTGAGGCAGTACCCAAGATGCTGAAAGCGGGCGCAGACGTTCTGGTAGAGGCGCAGCGGGCAGAGGCAAAGGCTATGGGGATTGAGGAAACAGCAGGCTTTATAAATGCCATTAAGGCTACAGCCATAAAGGGCGACGATACGGAGAAATACGTAGAGGTTTACCCGCAGGGCAGAGCCAAGCACGGAAACGACAGAAAAGGCGATAAAAGCAATGTGCGCTATGCTACTATCGGCTTTGTGGCAGAATATGGGACGAGCAGCCAAGCTGCCCGCCCGTATATGACTACAGCGAACGAAAAAGCGCAAGAGAAAGTAATAGCAGCGCAGCTGGAAGAATGGGAGAAAGCGACGAATGGATAGCTTAAAAGAGGTATTAGAGAGTGCGGGGCTGCCAGCTGAAAGAGGCGTATATACTGGGAAGAAAAAGCCACCAGCATACTATACCTTTTTGAGGTTGCTGAAAGGCGCAGCGGTAAACGCTGACGATACGGAAAGCAGCGGCAGGGAGCTATACAGAGTTACGCTATTTCACAAGGGCGACTTTGAGGCACAGTTAGCAAAGACGCTGGAAGTGCTGCAAGCAGCAGGTGCTTATATCAACAGCGTAGATGCTGAAAATTACGAAACAGAAACGGGGTACTGGCTTGTACCTATCACAATCGAAATTTTAAAGGAGTGACAAGAAAATGACATTAGGATTGAAAGACCTTTATTATGCAGTATGCACGGAAACAGACAGGGCAGAGACTTACGGAGCGCCTAAGAAGTTGGCAGAGGTTATGAAAGCCGATTTATCCGTAAAGACAGCTACCGCAGACTTGTACGCTGACGACGCATTAAGCGAGAGCGCAAAAGAGTTTACAAACGGTACATTAAAGTTAGGCATTAAAGACCTCACACCAGAAACCATTGCAGAGGTACTGGGGCAAATGGTAGACAAAAATAAGGTTGTATGGGCTGGCGGGAACGACGAGCCACCATTTTTGGCTATCGGCTTTAGAGCGGCAAAGACGGGAGGCAAGTACCGCTATATCTGGCTGCTTAAGTGCAAGTTTGAAGTGCCGGGCGAAAAGTACGAGACAAAGGGCGAAAGCATCAAATTTAACACGCCAGAAATTACCGCTACTTTCTACAAGAGAAAGAAAGACGGCAAGTGGAAAGCTGACTTTGTAGGACTGGAAACAGAGGCGGCAGCTACTACATGGTTTACAGAAGTACCAGAGCCAGCAGAGACAATGGAAACAGTATAATTGAGGAAAGGAGAAAGGCGTAGCGCAGGCTGCGCCTTAATTTATTAGCATGAGCGCATTAAAAAGCGGAGCATATCCAGTAACACTTAACGGGAAAGAGTACGGGTTACTCTTTTCGCTTAATGCATTGGACGAAGTGCAGGGAAAATTTGGCGGCTATGACAAATTAAGCGAGGTTTTTAACGATAAAAACCCTAATTTGTTTAAGGATACACGCTGGTTACTTACCCTGCTTATCAATGAGGGGCTTTTAGCAGAGGACGAAAACGCACAGATGCTTGACGAGAAGAGAGTAGGCAGACTGATACACGCAGGCAATTTGCAGGAAGTGCAGAGCGCTATTTTTAAATCGTTTGCGCAGGGTACAGCGGGCGACGAAGAGGCGCAGGACGAGGATAAGGACGAAACGGGAACAACAGAAGAGGGAAACAGTCAAGCCGTGCAGGAAAGTTAGATACTGCACGGCTTTTGTATATAGCAATGGTGCTTTTGGGGTACAGAGAGCGTGAGGCATGGCGTAAAACGCCGTACCAGATTACTAAGCTATTCAGATACCACAAGGAATACAACCCGCACATTTTCAAGCAGGAGCGGGCAGCAGCACCACAAGCCGCAACAGAAGTAATGGACGACATAGACATAGCGCTAGGGGGACTGTAATTTATGGCTGATAAGACACAGAATATAAAAACACGGCTTAGCTTTGACGGAGAGGCAGAGTATAAGGCAGCCTGCAAGGAAATTAACAGCACCCTTAAAGTGCTTAATTCGGAAATGAAACTTGTAACGGCTGAATACAAAGACAATGCCAACAGCGCAGATGCGCTGAAAGCTAAGCAGACAGTATTACAAAAGACATACGACGAGCAGGCGAAAAAGGTAAAAGAAACCGAGGCAGCATTAGAAAAGTGCAGAAAGGCGACGGGCGACAACAGCGAGGCAAGCAAAAAACTGGAAACCCAGCTTAATTACCAGAAAGCAGCGCTTGTAAAGACCGAGCAGGAATTAAGCAAGACGGCAGCAGAACTGGAAAAGGCAGAGAAAGCAGCAGACGAAATGGGGCAGGAGTTAGAGGAAAGCGGCGAGCAGGCAGAGAGTGCGGGCGGCAAGTTTTCTGGTTTAAGTGGCATTTTAGGCGGGCTGGGCGGTGCAATGTCAACGGGCGTAGCAGCGCTGGGGACAGCAGCCGCAGCTATCGGCACGGCAGTAGTAGCAGGGCTGGGCTATACGGTAAGCCAAGCAGATGCAGCCAAAGGCGCACTTAATGACTTTTGCGCAGCCACGGGAACGGCTACGGAAGATGCCGAGGCGTATAAGCAAGTTATGGAGAATATCTATAACGGCAATTACGGCGAGGGCTTTGAGGATATAGCCGCAGCAATGGCAGAGATAAAGCAGCAGGCAGGCGATTTGGGAGCGGACGAGCTGGAAAAAATGACAACCAACGCATTAACCCTGCGTGATACGTTCGATATGGACGTAGCGGAAAGTACAAGGGCTGCCACGCAGCTTATGCAGCAGTTTGGCTTGACAAGTGAAGAGGCTTATAACCTTATTGCGCAGGGAGCGCAAAACGGGCTTAACCAGAACGGGGATTTACTGGACGTTATCAACGAGTACAGTAACCAGTATTCGCAGGCGGGGCTAAGTGCAGAGGATATGTTTAACTCTATCCAGAATGGAGCAGAAACGGGCGTATGGAGCATTGACAAAATGGGCGACGCTTTTAAGGAGTTTAACATACGCATGAACGACGGCACAGCCAATGAGTACCTTACCAGTCTGGGGCTTAATGCTGACGAGGTAGTAAGCAAATTTCAAGCAGGCGGCGACAGCGCAAAAGAGGCTATGAGCCAGATTAGCGAGGCGCTTAAGAACTGCGACGACGAGAGCTTGCAATACACGGCAGGCGTGGGGCTTATGGGTACTATGTGGGAAGATATGGGCGCTGATGCCTGCACTTCCCTTATGAACGTAGAGGGACAGATAAGCAAGACCACAGACGCTATGGGGCAGATTAACGCCGTTAAGTATGACACATTCGGCGAGGCTATGCAGGGAGCAGGCAGGATACTACAGACCAGCTTTATTATGCCTATCGGAGAGCAGGCACTACCGATTTTTAGCCAGTTTGCCAATGAATTGCAGGCGGGCGCAGCGGCAGCAGGCGGCGACATAGGGAAACTTGCGGAAAGTTTTGGCACAGCCCTTAAGAACATGGTAAGCGGGCTGTCTGAAATGCTGCCGCAAATTGCCACGTTTGCGGTGGAGTTGGTAAAGGGACTGGCTGACGGTATCGTAGAAAATGCGCCTACAATCGTGCAGGCTGGCGTTGATGTAATAACGTCTCTGACAGAGGGCATTATTGAGGCGATACCGACGCTTACGGAAAGCGCCGTAGAAATCGTTACAACCCTGCTGAATGGCATAGTTGAGCTGATACCGAGCATAGCAGAGGGCGCAGTACAGATTATTGTAGGGCTGGCAGAGGGACTGGGGCAGGCGCTACCAGAACTGATACCGAGCGTTATAGATGCGGTGCTTACAATAGTTGACACGCTGATTAACAACGTGCCTATGCTGATAGATGCAGCATTGCAGCTGGTTACTGGGCTGGCAAATGGAATTATTGCAGCGCTGCCCGTTATCATTGAGAAACTGCCACAGATTATAACGTCAATCATAAATGCGCTGATTGAGGGTATACCTATGATTTTGGAGAGCGCAGGCGACATAGTGATAGCTTTAGTGGACGGCATTATAAGTGCCATACCGTTACTGATTGCGGCAATACCGCAAATTATCGTTGCTATCGTGTCTGGCTTAATCGAGGGGCTGCCTAAAATCGTATCGGCAGCAGGCGAGCTGGTTATAAGCATTGTTACCAAGCTGGGAGAGCTGCCCGCACAGATTGCAGGAGCGATAGCGGACGGCATAAACAAAATAGCCGAGTGGGGCGCAAACATGAAAGAAAAAGGCGGCAGCGTAATAACAGACTTTGTAACGAATATTATCAATATCGTTAAAGAGTTGCCGCAGAAAATCTGGAACGGCATAGTAAATGCCGTTACCAGAGTTGCTACATGGGGCTTGAATATGCAGACAAAAGCCAAAGAAGTAATGAACACAATGCTTACGAACATTGTAACCATTGTAAAAGAGACACCCGCAAAAATCTGGAATTGCATTGTAGGCGCAGTTACCAAAGTAGCCACATGGGGTACGAACATGGTAACAAAAGCTAAAGAGGTAATGAACACAATGCTTACGGGCATTGTAACTATCGTAACCCAGACACCAGATAAAATCTGGAATTGCATTGTAGGTGCAGTAACCAAAGTAGCTACATGGGGTAGCAATATGCTTACCAAAGCCAAAGAGGTAATGAATAGCATGGTTACTGGCGTTGTGAACGTGGTTAAAGAGATACCGACAAAGATTTACAACAGCATTTCTGCCGCAGTAACCAAAGTAGCCACATGGGGGACAGAGGTAAAAAATAAAGCGGTAGAGGGCATGAAAAACGTGCTTTCTGGCATTACCGACACCTTTAAGAACATTGGCAGCACGTTTGCTGGCTTTGGTACGAACATGGTAGAGGGTATCTGGAACGGTATAAGCAACGGCACGCAATGGATAAAGGATAAAATAAGCGGCTGGGTAGGAAATGTTACCGACTTCCTAAAGGATTTATTTGGAATTGCCAGCCCGTCTAAGCTGATGCGTGACGAGGTGGGTATATATCTGGCGCAAGGTATCGGCGTGGGCTTTTCTGATGAAATGGATAGCGTAAACAAAATGATTGAGGACAGCATACCGAGAGAGTTTGACGTAGGCGCTAAAGTGAACGTAGGAAAAGACATTGATTTTAACGACGACGGAACACCGAAGAAACCGACACCGAAAGGCGGCGGGGCAGCAGGCGGCTTTACAGTCATTCAGAACATTTACGCAAATACCACAGACTACGCTAAGCAGCAGAAAGAGGCGGCAAGGCAGTTTAAAATGATAGCAAGGACGGTGTAGCCTATGGAATACGAAAAATTAACTTATACGAATGAGAGAGGCGAGAGCATAGAGCTTAGCACAGAAAGCGTATACCATTGCAACGTAAGTAAGGACGTAGACGGCATAGCGGGCGTTACGAATGTTGTCTACAGCACTAACAGCATGGGGCAGCATGGCGACACCTACGTAGGGCAGCGTATCGAGGCAAGGGACATAGACATAGTGGGGCATATCAACACACGGGACAAGCAGCAGGCATACGAATTACGCCGCCAGCTGCTTAAAGTCTTTAACCCAGAGCTTAGCGGTACGCTTACCTATGAATTTGGCGGCTTTAAGCGTGTGATAAATTGCAGGCTGCATGGCGAGCCGAAATTACCACGCAAAGAGGTACTGATAGAGTTTACTATACCGCTGGACTGCCTTAACCCGTTCTGGCGGGAAGAGGACGAGCAGAAAGAGGATATAGCGAGCTGGGTAGCAGCGTGGGAGTTTCCTTGTGAAATAGAGCAGGACAACCAGCAAAGCATGATTTTTGGATACAGAGCAGAAAGCGTGATAGTAGATTGCTATAACGAGGGCGACGTATCCACGGGTATGCGTATAAGGTTTACGGCGCTGGGGACAATTACCAACCCTATCCTGCTAAATGTGGATACAAACGAATTTATTAAGCTGAATGTAACCATGCAAACGGGCGACGTGATAGAGGTAAACACGAAGTACGGCAGCAAGGGCGCTACGCTGATAAGGGACGGGCAGAAAACGGACTATTTCAGATATGTAGACGTAGACAGTACATTTATGCAGCTTGCCATTGGAGATAATAACTTTAGATATGATGCAGAAAGCGGCGTAAATTCTATGGAAGTTTCCATTTTCTACAACAAAGAGTATTTAGGAGTGTGATTTATGGAGCTTAGAGTATTTGATACCACAATAGAGCCGCTGGGGGCAATAGACGAGCTGGATAGCCTGCTATGGCATATTAAGTATTTTGACGTAGGCACGTTTAGCCTGCTTGCGCCGATTACGGACAACAACAGTAAATTGCTAGTAGAGGGCAATATTATTGTAAAGCATGACGGAAAGAAAGAGGTAACAGATGCAGCAGGCGGCGTATGGCGCAGGGCTGCGCAGATTGCCTATAAGCACATTACCAAAGACGAGAACGGGTTAGAGCAGATAGAGGCACAAGGCTATATGCTTAGCTGGTGGCTTAATAAGCGCTGCATCTACCCGCAGATAGTGGCAACAGCGACCAACCAGAGCCTTATTAACACTATGGTAACGAATAACTGCGGCAGCAGGGCAGCAGCAAGCCGCCAGTTTCCACAGTTTACCATTTTGGAGCAGGAAACCATAGAGGGCAGCCAAGTAGAGTATGCAAATGAGGTATGCGCAAAGCTAAGCCAAGAGGTTAAGGCAAGGGCGCAGGCTGGAAAGCTGGGCTATGACATTCTGATTAACGAAAGAGAGAAGAAATACGGCTTTTATCTGTATAAAGGCAAAGACCTTACAGCCAAAAACAGCGAGGGTAATACACCCTGCATCTTTTCCAGAGAGTTTGACAATGTAAACGAGCAGGAATACACCGCCAGTATAGAAAACTGCGGCAATTTTATTTATGTGCAGGGAGCAGCCGACGACAGCGGCAGCCAGCCGTTAGTTACCGTAGACAATGCGGGAGCTGCGGGGCTGGAATTGGAAGAGGTTTTTTGTGATGCCACGGACATAGCAAGGAAATACCAGAGCGGGGAAACGGAGATAACAATACCGCTGGCAACCTATTTGCTGATGCTTAAGACCAGAGGGGCGGCAGAGCTGGAAAGCTACGGGAAAACAATAAACTTTGTGAGTACCATTAACACCAACTCAAACCTTAAATTTAAGACAGATTTTGACATAGGGGACAGAATTACTTGCAAAGAAAATAAGTGGGGGATACAGATAGACGCAAGGATAACGGAAGTAACAGAAACGTACCAGAAAGGCGCAGAGGAAATAGAGGCGACGTTTGGCGACAGCCTGCCTACTCTGGTAGATAAAATTAGGAAAGTGAGGTAATGCACATGGCAAACAGTATGCCTTTTAACGCCATAGACCACGATAGGGTATATAAAGCCGAGGATTGGGCGTGGTATTTTGCTACGTTCATTGCTAACGGCGTTTTTCCTAAACCGAGTGACGGGCTGCAAGTAATAGCCTATAGCGGCATGGAAATTAAGGTAAATGCAGGCTATGCGTTTATCAATGGCTATGCGTTCAGAAACCCAGCCAGCCATACAATAACGCTGGATACGGCAGAGGGCGCACAAAACCGAGTAGACAGAGTAGTAGTACGCTGGGATTTGCCGCAGCGTGATATTTATTTAGCCGTGCTGAAAGGCACACCGTCTGCAAAGCCGCAGGCAACAGCTGTAACACGTACTACGGAGATATGGGAGCTGGCTTTAGCAGATATTTACGTAGGCAAGGGCGTTACGGCAATACGCACAGCGAACATTACAGACCAGCGATTTAATAGCAGCGTGTGCGGTATCGTAAAGGGAACGGTAGAAGAGATAGACGCAAGCGTACTTACAAAGCAGTTTACGGACTTCTTTAGCATCTACAGTCAAGCGGTACTGGACGAGTTTAGCGTATATAAGCAGGATATGGAAAAATACCTTAAGGACATTGCGGGAGTGTACCAAGAGTATATAAACAAGACCGAAAACTTATTTGCGCAGTACGAGAGCCAGTTTAACGAAAGATATACGGAATTTGGCAACACGCTGGATAACTGGGACGAGGAACTATTAAAAGCCTATACAGACTTTATGGCTAAAATAAATCTTTTCCAGTCCGAGGCAGAAACCGAGTTTAACACATGGTTTGAGAGCATTAAGGACAAGCTGGGGGAAGATATAGCGGGCAGTTTGCAGCTGCAAATTGAGGAACTGGCAGCCGTGATAAACGAGCTGCGACAGCAGGCAGAGGCAAGCAGCACCGAAACAAAAGAGACGCTGGAAGCACTTGACAAGAGGCTTACGGCAGTAGAAAACGGCTGGGGAATTAACTATAACCATGATGCAGTTTTAGGATTGTGCTACATGGGAGCAGCATGGTTAAGCCAGCAATACGAAAGAACAGAGGAAACGGCAGTATTAGGAGTTGCCTATATTGGCAATTCCTATCTTGCAAATACATTTTAAAGAAAAGAGGTAGACTATGAAAGGATTTCCAAAAACTCTGAAAACCAAAGAGGACTACTATAACTGTCTTGCTATGGTAGCAGCGGGAGAACTGGCGGCAGCAGACTTGCTGGCAAAAATTGAAAGTCTGGAAAAGCAGCGCTATATTAACTGCGCCGTGGTAGAGGCTGCGGCTGAAAAGAAAGCCGTTACTATTTATTACTGCGACGAGGCGGCAGCAGGCATGGCGTTTGTGTCTGGCAGCGTTACGGGAACGGTAACAGCAGTTACACATACCCAGAGCGAAGATGCAAAGGCAGCAGGCGAGACAGCCAACGACAGAACGGTATTAACGCTTTCTAAGGGCATTGATGCAGCAGGCGGCTTTATCGGACTGGAAACAGCGGCAACCGTGGCAGGCATGACCGCAGACGATATTACAGCGTTGAAAGGAGTATTGAAACAGTATGAGTAGATTATTAGTTGACGACGTTACAAAGACAGACCGCAGGGCGCTTTTGAATGTAAATAAAATGGCGACTATCAGCGACATTGTAGCACCGACAAACCAGTATTTATACGCAAGCGGGGCAGACGAGATTACAGTAGCCGAGGGCTGCGTAATTGCCGTGGGCGGTGCTGGTATATTTGAGACGGCAGCAAGCAAGCTGACCGCAGCTAATCTGGACGTAGGCAGCGCCTTTGCAGTAGGTAACGACTACTACGTATATATCTGCGACAGCAGATTAGATGCAGAGGACGAAAAGTATGTAATTTCCCTTAATTCTACATATCCTAACGGCTGGAACGCAAGCAACAGCCGCAAAATCGGCGGCTTTCATTATGGCAGATGCCGTAAAGTAGACGACAACTTGCAGCCAGTAAACAGCAGCGGCGTTATCTTTGGCACGGGCTGGGAAAGCGCAGTAAGCAACGGTATTTTGCCACGTTCTGTATGGACGCTGGGACACCGCCCAAAATGCAACCCAGAGGGCATGGTATATTTAGGCGGCGGCACATGGATTGACATTTATTTAAGCTCTGACGACGGGGCGTATGGCTTGAAATCAGAGTATAATTGTGCGCCTATGACTGGCACAGAGGGAATGAACTGGTACACATTCGCAGAAAGGCTGATGAAAAGCGGTAAGCGTATGCCAGATTATAGCGAGTTTTGCGCCTATGCCTTTGGCAGTCCACAGGGATTGGACGACGCAAATACTAACGCATGGAGCGCCACAAGCAATACGGGCAGAGGCACAACGGGCAGCGTAGTAAATGCTGTGTCTGCTGTAGGTTGCGTAGATGCCGTGGGGCGTGTCTGGGAGTGGCTTAACGACTTGATTACAAGAGCGGAACACGCCACAAATACAAACCACGCAAGCGAGGCGTGGGGCTGGGATACTACAAGCCCTCTTAAGACGGGAGCAACCCAGTACGACGTTGGTAACATTTACCAGTATTACGCAAATTCTCTGGCGGCGCTGGTAGCGGGCGGCTATTGGGGCAATGGCGGCGGCGACGGCGCTCGTGCCGTGTGTTGCGGCAGTTTCCCGTGGAATGTCTACACGATTATTGGCGTGCGTGGGGCGTGTGACTCTCTGTAGACGGCGGGCGAAAGCCCAGCCGATACAAGGGGGTTAAAACAAAATGACGACCAGAGACAAAGGCGAGAGATTGCACCAGAAAATATATGATTTTCTGCTATACATATATCCGCTGCTTAGCAAGTACCCAAAGTACGAAAAGTTTAGCTTACAGACTGCGACCAGAAACGCAATACTGGAAATGCTGCAAGATGTGATTAAGTGGCAGAAAACAGCCACGAAAAGCCACTTGTACGCAGCAGATACCGCATTGCAGCAGAGTAAGGAACTTATACGGCTTGCAAACGATTTGAAGTATAGCGCAATGAACGCCCAGCACTACGGCGAAAGCTGTAAGCGCCTAAAGGAGCTGGGCGTTATGCTGGGAGAACTGATAGAAGAGGTTAAGGCTACAAAGTAGCCTATTTGGGGCAGCTGCTTACTACAGCCCTCTGGCGGCGCTGATAGCGGGCGGCAATTGGAACAATGGCGACGACGACGGCGCTCGTGCCGTGAATTGCAACAATTACCCGTGGAATGTCAACACGAATATTGGCGTGCGTGGGGCGTGTGACTTAGTGAGAGCATTATAGGCTTAGCGTATCTACGGAACACTAGCAAGGACTTAAAGATGAATTTAGGCAGAGTGCTTAAAATTCTATAGTCAGAGCGGCTGTCCCGCCGAAAGGCAAAGAGAAAAAACAAAGCTGCTGGTTAGTAGCTGCGGCGAAAGGCAGGAGCTAAACAAATGAAACGTATAGGGCGTATCACAAACGAAAGAGGAGAAACGGTAACACTTTTAGAGGCTATGGCTGACTGCGGCAACATACAGAAAGGTTACAACAAAGCCAGAAAGTGCAAGCGATACCGCAAGGACGTTTTGCAGTTTACCAAAGAAAAGGAAGAAAACCTAGATAAAATACGCAATGAAATACTGGGGCTTACCTATGAGCCGAGCGAGTACCGATATTTTAAGGTATATGAGCCTAAAGAGCGGCAGATAATGGCGCTGCCGTTCTATGATAGGGTAGTACAACACGCCGTAAACAACGTGCTAGAGCCGATTTTTAACAAGCGTTTTATATTCCATTCTTACGCCTGCCGAAAAGGTAAGGGTATGCACGCTGCATCTGATGCGCTGCAAAAGTGGCTTTATGAGTGGCAGAAATTCCACCAAGACGAGCAGCTATATGCGATTAAGGCAGACATACACCATTATTTTCAGAGCATTAACCATGATGTGCTTAAGGCAGAGATAAGAAAGGTAATTAAGGACGCTGGGGCGCTGGTACTGATTGACAGAATAATAGACAATAACGGGCAGATGCCAGACGGTATAGGCATACCAGTAGGAAACCTTACCAGCCAGCTATTTGCTAATATTTATCTCAATAAGCTAGACCAGTACATAAAGCATACGCTGGGCGCTGATAATTATATGCGTTACATGGACGACTTTATAATATTAAGCCCAGACAAAGAGCAGCTGCGGTGCTGGTTGGCAGATATTGAAAGATTTTTAAGGGACGAGCTGCAATTAGAGCTTAACCCTAAGACTACAATTTTAGCCGCAAAGAACGGAATAGACTTTGTAGGATATAAACACAGAGCGACACATAGGAAAGTAAGACCAGACAGCATTAAGCGTATTAAGAAAACCATTAAGAAGTACGAAAGAGGAAACATTACGAAAGAAAAGCTACAAAAGAGTATAGCGAGCTGGACGGGACACGCAGGACACGCAGACAGCTACAACCTACAAAAGAAAATAGTAGCGCTGGCAGATGCAGCAGAGCAGAGAGTAACCGAGCAGAAAGCGGCATAGCCAGCCAGAGCGCAGGAGTGATTACATGAGTAGCGATTTATTAAGAGTAGTGCAGGAGCAGCAGGAAACCATTGAAAAGCAGGGCAGGCTTATTGCTGATTTAATTACCACTCTGGAAAGCTGGGAGCAGACAGCAGGCTACGACGGCGCAGAACTGAAAGAGCGGGCATTAGAAATGCAGATAAGAGAAAGGCAGGTATTATGAACATGACTATTACACGATTTATTGACGCAGCAGCACAAAACAGAGTTATACAGCTGGTGGTACTGGCTATTGTATTCGATACCATTTTTGGGGTATTGAGAGCAGTAAAAGAGAAAAAGTTTAACAGCTGCGCTGGAATTGACGGCGCAATCAGAAAAGTAGGTATGCTTATTTCTCTCGTATTTATGCTGGCGGTAGACGTACTGGTAAAAGTAAATCTTATAGCTTTTATTCCAGAGAGTGTAAGGACATATTTAGGGCTTACCACAGTAGGCGTAGCGGAATTTTTTAGCTTACTCTACATTGCTTATGAGGTTGTAAGTATCCTTAAGAATATGACATTATGCGGGCTGCCTATTAAGGGTATCTGGGAAAAGGTAAGGGCATTTTTAACCAAGTACACGGAAGAACTGCCAGACACGGACGAACTGGACGGAAACAGCACAACGGGCAGCGTGGATACATACAAGCAGCAGGAAAAATAAGAGCAGCAGCACAGAGCGCTTACGGGAAACCGTAGGCGCTATTTTAATGCAGAAAGTGAGGTATAGCGTATGGAAACTATCAGAAGTGAACACACAAAGGATATGACGGCAGAGGAAATGCAGGCATTGCAGCAGGAAGTAGCAGGCATGACACCAGAAGAGCTGAAAGCGTTTAGAAATTCCAAAGACGCAGACAGCATGGGATTTTGGGGAAAGGAGTAAGGCGTTATGCAGAAAATCAACAAATTACTTACACCGTATAACTTTACGGATAAAAACAGCGTAGGACGTATTAAGTATATCGTTATCCATTATGTAGGAGCTTTGGGCGGCGCAAAGGCAAACTGCCAGTATTATGCAGGGCAGTATATCGGTGCATCTGCGCATTACTTTGTTGGATTTAACGGGGAAATCTGGCAGAGCGTGGAAGATGCAGACATAGCGTGGCATTGTGGCGCAAGCAGCTATAAGCATGGGGAGTGCCGAAACTCTAACAGTATCGGTATTGAAATGTGCGTAAGAAAGAGAAGTACCGCCAGCATGGGAGCTACAGATAAGGACTGGTATTTTGAGGACGCAACCGTAGAGAGCGCAGCAGAGCTTACACGCTACTTAATGGATAAGTACGGCGTGCCTGCGTCAAATGTTATCAGACATTACGACGTAACGGGCAAGATTTGCCCTAACCCGTATGTATACAACTGCACGCAGCACGTATGGGACGAGTTTAAGAAGAAAATCAGCGGCAGCACCGCAGGCAATACACCAGCGGAAAATAAGCAGCTTTACCGTGTGCGCAAGAGCTGGGAAGATGCAAAGAGCCAGTTAGGCGCTTATAGCGTGTTGGAAAACGCAAAGGCAGCCTGCAAGGACGGCTACACAGTCTACGACGAAAGCGGCAAGGCTGTATACGGTGCGGAATATAAGAGCCAGCAGGCAAGCGCAACCAAAGGAACGCAGGCGGCAGTATTTGCGGCAATGTCAGAAGAGCAGGCAGTAGCCAAAATAGGCGAGCTTTGCAAGGCTGATGCAGCCAAAAGCGGTATTTTGGCGAGCGTAAGCGCTGCGCAAATGATTTTAGAGAGTGGATACGGCAAAACCGAGTTAGCGCAGCAGGCAAACAATGCCTTTGGCATGAAATGCAGCTTAAGCGGCAACACATGGGGCGGCAGCACATGGGACGGCAGCAGTAAATACACCAAGAGGACAAAAGAACAGAAGAAAGACGGGACAGAGTACGAGATTACCGCAGATTTTCGTAAGTATTCCTGTTTAGAGGATAGCGTAGCAGACCATAGCGCATATTTGCTGGGAGCAATGAATGACGGAGCATTAAGATACGCTGGGCTGGCAGGAGAAAAAGACTATAGAGAGGCTGTTACCATTATCAAAAACGGCGGCTATGCTACAGATACAAAGTACATAGATAAAGTATGCAGCATTATTGAGAAATGGCAGCTTGATAAGCTGGATAATGCAGCGGGCAGCACCGCAGGCAATACACCAGCGGAAAATAAGCAGCTTTACCGTGTGCGCAAGAGCTGGGAAGATGCAAAGAGCCAGTTAGGCGCTTATAGCGTGCTGGAAAATGCAAAGGCAGCCTGCAAGGACGGATACACAGTCTACGACAAAAGCGGCAAGGCGGTATATGGTGCGGAATTGCAGCAGGCAGCAGCGCCAAAAGTGCCGTTTAAGGTTAAGGTAGATATTATCGACTTGAACATAAGAACGGGCGCAGGCACAAACTATGCAAAGACGGGAGAAAAGACGGGCGTAGGCGTGTTTACCATTACAGAAGTAAAAGAGGGTAAGGGCGCAGATGCAGGCTGGGGCAAGCTGAAAAGCGGCGCAGGATGGGTATCGCTTGACTATTGCACAAGATTAGCATAAAAGCACAAAATAAAACGGGGGTACGTCGCTCATGGGCGGCATATCCCCTTATTTTTTTGGAAATTTTTATATAATATGTGTTGACAATATACCGAAAAAGGTATATAATATAAACATGAAAGGAGAACAGTAAGAAACTATAAAGCGCAAGGCGCAGAAAGGAGAAACGGCACAATGGGTAAGAAAAAGAAACATAAGAAAAAGCCTATCGGCTGGAAAGACCTAGCAATCAATGCAGCGATAGACTTAATCATAGGAACGATACTTATTATAATAGACAAGCTATTAAATTAGTATCAAGGCGGGCGATAAGCCCGCCGCCTACCTAAAATATATCACAAACCCAAAGCCGAGTAAAGAGCATGATTTTAAAATTAGGTATTTTCTTAGTAGTAGTAGGCGTAGTAAAATTAGCTGTAGCTCTGATAATGAGAGCAAAAGAAAAGAGAGGTAAAAAATGAATTTAGGCGAAAATATCAAAAAAGCCAGAAAGGCAGCAGGCGTTACACAAAAGGAACTTGCGGAACGCCTGCAAGTATACCAAAAAGACATAAGTCGCTGGGAAAATAACGAGCTTACACCAAGCGCAATAAATCTGGCGAAAATTTGCAGAGAGCTTAACGCATCTGCCGACGAGATATTAGAACTTAAGTAAAAGAAAGTGAGGGCTTATTATGGCAAAGAAACAAATTATTTTATACGGAGTGGCTGCATTGTTTGCAGTAAGCGGAATAATGGCGCTGCCGTCTGGAAATGTTACGGGCGGCGTGGGATGTCTGGTTATAGCGGCAGTATGCGCATTTTTCGCAAAGAAAGGCAAAGCAGCACAGCAGGAGAAGAGAGCAGCAGCGCCAACGGTTGCCGCTGCATCTGGTAGCAGAATTGCAGAGACTATACGCACCAAAATTGTAGGCGTTACCTTTGACAATGAGGACGGAGAAAACAGACAAGAGATTTTAAGCACCATGACGGGCGACGAGGAAATAACAGTAGAAAAGTACACTTTTAACGGAGAGCCTGCCGCATACATTAAGTGGGGCAGTAAGATACTGGGTAACTTATCAGCAGAGCTGGCAGCAGACCTATACAGAAAGTACCCTAACGCAACCTATGAGGCGCAAATACTGGAAATTACCGAGGGGGGGTACATACGTTCGGGTGCAACATTGAGCTGGACGTAATAGTAGAGGAAAAACCCGCAAGCAGACAGCCAGCAGGCGAGACAATAGTATATATAGACCGCAGCAGTAAAAAGTACCATAGTAAGCCTACTTGCTCTGGAATGAAAAACGCCAAGAGCATACCACTAAGCCAAGCAAAGAAGAAATACACAGCTTGTAAGAAATGCTGCAAATGAGGCATAAACAATGAGCCGCAGACCTTGTAAAAGAGTTTGCGGCTTTTCGTCGTATATAGAGGACTAAAGAGAGGTAAGAGAAATGGCACGTACATTTAAACAGCTGACAAAAGCGGATAGAATAAAAATAGAGGCATTGGTAAAGGCGGGACACGGTAAGCAGGAGATAGCAGACCAGCTGCACGTACACCGCAGCACAATTTACAGAGAGCTTAAGCGAGGCACATACACGGCGCTTAATTCAGACCTTACCACAGAGGAAAGATACAGCCCAGATATAGCAGACGATAAATATAGGGAAAATCTGAAAAGCAAGGGCGGTACGCTTAAAATTGGTAACGATATAAAATTAGCCAACTATATAGAGGACAAGATTATAAATGAGGACTACAGCCCAGCTGCGGTACTGGGAGAACTTAAGGCGCAGGGCAGAGAGGACGAGTTTACAGTAACAATCTGCGTAACCACGTTATACAGCTATATTGATAAGGGCATATTTTTAAAGCTGACTAATAAGCATCTGCCAGTAAAGAAGAATAAGAAGAGAGACTATAAGAAAGTGCAGCGGCAGCAGGCAAGGGCGGCAGCGGGCGAGAGTATAGAGAAACGCCCAGACGAGGTAGACACACGGGAAGAGTTTGGAAACTGGGAAATGGATACAGTAAAGGGCAAGCGGGGAAAATCTAAAAATAGCCTGCTGGTACTGACGGAAAGAAAGACAAGAGACGAGATTGTATTTAAGCTGCCAGAACATACAGCAGAGGCGGTAGTAGATGCGTTAGACCGATTAGAAAGAAAATGGGGCGCAATGTTTAAAGAAGTATTTAAGACCATAACAGTAGATAACGGCAGCGAGTTTGCATATTGTGAAGAGTTGGAGCGCTCTATATTGAATGAGGGACAGCAGCGCACAAAACTATATTATTGCCACCCGTATAGCAGCTGGGAACGTGGCACGAATGAGGTAACAAATAAAATGGTACGCCGCAAAGTACCAAAGGGGACAAACTTTGACGACAAGACCGACGAGGAAATAGCAGCTATAGAGGACTGGATAAACAATTACCCACGCCGTATACATGGCTACCACTCTGCCCGTGAATTATTTGAGGAAGAGATAAGAAAAATAGGCTAGAAAAAAATTAAAAAAATGTCGCATTTAATATTGACATTTTCAGGGCCGCAAGAAAATAGAAAAATATATTTACAACCGATAGAAACTATGATATATTGAAACAGTATGATTAGCCGATGCCCAGATTACGGACACTCCGACCTTAGTCTTGGTATCTGGCGTTTAAAAAACAGGAGGAAAAAGAAATGATTTCTAAGGAAAAGAAAACAGCCATCATGAACGAGTATGCAAGAACCCCCGGTGACACCGGTTCACCTGAGGTACAGGTAGCGGTCCTGACTGCAAGAATTCAGGAGCTTACCGAGCATCTGAAGGAGAACCCCAAGGATCATCATTCTCGTCGTGGTATGCTGAAGATGGTAGGTCAGAGACGTGGTCTTCTGGAGTACCTGAAGAAGAAGGATATTGAGAGATATCGTGCATTAATCGAGAAGCTTGGCTTAAGAAAATAATGCTGACTGGTGAGCGGGGTCTGCCGATTACATCGGCGCTCCGCTTCTCTTGTTTCTCATTACATGCATATGCACGGTGAAAATCTAATTCACCGCGCCTGAAAAGGTAACACACGGGATGGAAGTGAGCCCCGAGACCGCTGAAAAGATTATGTTGCGGATCATGGGAGCAACATGGAATTTTCAGTAGTTTCGGTAATCCTCCAGCCCGTAGAATAATAATTCATATCGTAGCGTGGCACCAAAGATAACAGTCACAGTACGATGGATAGGAGGAATTTATGTATCAAAGTTACAAGATGGATCTTGCAGGCAGACCTCTGGTGGTTGATATCAACCGTGTAGGTAAGCAGGCAAACGGATGTGCATTCATGCACTATGGTGATACCACGGTTCTCTGTACCGCAACCGCTTCCGAGAAGCCCAGAGACGGTATCGATTTCTTCCCTCTGAGTGTAGAGTATGAAGAGAAGATGTACGCTGTGGGTAAGATCCCCGGCGGTTTCAACAAGAGAGAAGGCAAGGCAAGTGAGAATGCTATTCTGACCAGCCGTGTCATCGACAGACCCATGCGTCCCCTGTTCCCCAAGGATTACCGTAATGATGTAACCCTGAACAACATGGTAATGAGCGTGGATCCCGAGTGTCGTCCGGAGTTGGTGGCTATGATCGGTGCAGCTATCGCTACCTGCATTTCCGATATTCCTTTCGATGGCCCCTGCGCTATGACCCAGGTAGGCATGATCGATGGCGAGTTCATCATCAATCCCAGCCAGGAGCAGTGGAAGAAAGGTGATCTGAACCTGACCGTTGCTTCCACCAGAGAAAAGGTGATCATGATCGAGGCAGGAGCGAACGAGATTCCTGAAGCAACCATGATCGAAGCAATTTATAAGGCTCACGAAGTGAACCAGACCATCATTGCTTTCATCGACAAGATTGTAGCAGAAGTAGGCAAGAAGAAGCACGAGTACACCAGCTGTGCAGTGCCCGCTGAAATGTTCGAGGAGATGAAGAAGATCGTATCTCCCGCTGAGATGGAAGAAGCTGTATTTACCGATGATAAGCAGACCCGTGAGGAGAATATCCGTGTGATCACCGACAAGCTGACCGAGGCTTTCGCTGAGAACGAAGAGTGGCTGGCTATCTTAGGTGAGGCAGTATACCAGTATGAGAAGAAGACCGTTCGTAAGATGATCCTGAAAGATCACAAGCGTCCCGATGGACGTGCAATCACACAGATCCGTCCTCTGGCAGCAGAAGTAGACATCATCCCCCGTGTACATGGTTCCGCTATGTTCACCCGTGGACAGACCCAGATCTGTAACGTATGTACTCTGGCACCTCTGTCCGAGCAGCAGAAGATCGATGGCCTGGATGAGAACGAAGTAAGCAAGAGATATATGCATCACTATAACTTCCCTTCCTATTCCGTAGGTGAGACCAAGCCTTCCCGCGGACCCGGAAGACGTGAGATCGGTCACGGCGCTCTGGCTGAGAGAGCCCTGATCCCCGTTCTGCCCAGTGAGGACGAGTTCCCTTATGCAATTCGTACCGTATCTGAGACTTTTGAATCCAACGGATCTACCTCCATGGCATCCACCTGTGCTTCCTGCATGTCCCTGATGGCAGCAGGCGTACCCATCAAGAAGATGGTAGCAGGTATTTCCTGTGGTCTGGTAACCGGCGAGACCGATGACGATTTCGTTCTGCTGACCGATATCCAGGGACTGGAAGACTTCTTCGGAGATATGGACTTTAAGGTAACCGGTACTACCGAAGGTATTACCGCGATCCAGATGGATATTAAGATCCACGGTCTGACCAGACCTATCGTAGAAGGCGCGATTGCAAGATGCCGTGATGCAAGACTGTTCATCATGGATACTTGCATGAAGCCCGCTATCTCTGCTCCCAGAACAGAGGTTGGCAAGTACGCTCCCAAGATCATCTCCATTCAGATCGATCCCGACAGAATCGGTGATGTAGTAGGACAGCGTGGTAAGACCATCAATGAGATCATTGCCCGTACCGGTGTGAAGATCGATATCACCGATGATGGTAAGGTATCTATCTGCGGTACTGACAAGGAAATGATGGATAAGGCTCTGGAGATGGTGAAGATCATCACCACCGATTTCGAAGAGGGCCAGATCTTCAAGGGTAAGGTAGTCAGCATCAAGGAGTTCGGTGCATTCATCGAGTTCGCACCCGGCAAGGAAGGCATGGTACACATCTCCAAGATCGCCAAGGAGAGAATCAACCGTGTAGAAGATGTTCTGACTCTGGGCGATGTAGTGACTGTAGTATGCCTGGGTAAGGATAAGATGGGCAGAATCAGCTTCTCCATGAAGGATGTAGCACAGCAGTAAGCTGTAAGAACGCAAGGCATAAGAATATAAGATATAAAATAAGAAAGGATCGCTGCATAGTGTACTGTGCAGAGGTCCTTTTTGTGTATACGATGAGCCAGGTACAGATTTGTGCTTGCACAAGAATCTGTATTTGGCAAATGTACATCATCGAGCTTTTAAGCGAGATGGTGTATAAAGTATATGAAACGGGCGGAAGACAGTCAGCCGGATCTGCCTGGAATGAGGCAGCAAGAAGTGACATTTGAAAAAGGGCACAAAAAAAGCACCTACATGACGGTATAGGCGCTTTTGTATGTCTTAAATTCTGTACCAGTGCAAGAAAAATTAAGCCATTCCGTTGACAGCTTTGCTCAGACGGGAAACCTTTCTTGCAGCGTTGTTCTTGTGGTAAACGCCCTTAGAAGTAGCCATCTCGATGGTCTTGGTAGCAGCGGTTAATTCAGCCTTAGCTGCTTCCTTGTCACCGGTCTCGATTGCAGCGTATACCTTCTTGATAGCGGTCTTAACGCCGGATCTGATAGCTTTGTTTCTGTCAGCTCTTGTGCGGGATACTAAAATTCTCTTTTTTGCAGATTTAATGTTAGCCAAGTCGTACACCTCCATAATGTATACAATAAAATTATAATTTACAAGAAATGTTTCACTTTAGCCAGACACGGAAGACTAACGTAAACATACTATTGTAGTTTAGACAATCTGGGAGCTTTTGTCAATACATATTTTGCGGATTTTTGTAAAAAATGTATTGATAAGAAAGGCAGACAGAGGGTGAAAAAATGGAAACTTTTCAGATCAGAACAGACCTGGCCCTGGAGGCAAGAGAAAGTGTCAATGAAGAGGAAAGCAAACTGCGGGGTGTGTCGGTGGACGAGCACTATGAGGAAGAGACGGATATCCGCATTACCAAGGTGACCATCGATACGAAAAATGCGGAAAAAACACTGGGAAAGCCCATGGGTGTCTATGTGACCATGGAGGCACCGGCCATGGTGGAACCGGATGACGATTACCACAGGGAGATCTCGGAGGCGTTAGCGGAGGAACTTTTGAAAATGATGCCCGGGGAAGCGGAGGAACTGTCGGTATTGATCGTGGGGCTGGGAAACCGGGAAGTGACGGCAGACGCTCTGGGACCGCAGGGGGTGGACAATCTGCTGATCACCAGACACCGGAGCCGG
>OGQN01001152.1_pt1 | contig 22102 bp, 15 predicted proteins | sample 1553231 | NCBI WGS metagenome assembly OGQN01 (sample SAMEA2579950, study PRJEB22360) | human gut metagenome | biome: human gut; feature: human-associated habitat; material: faeces | place: Denmark | collected 2008/2010 | reverse complement strand
TCTGGATGCATCACCAAAGTTCTCTGCACCGAATTTTGCGTACTGTTCCTGCTTATATGCGGCAATGATTCCTCTGGAGGAATTCACAATTGCGCCCAATCCATCTTCATTGAAGAAGTGAACCAGATCTTTTCCTTTACCACCCTGTGCACCATAACCCGGTACCAGAATATACGCCTTCGGCATAATCTTTCTCAGGACTTTACCCATTTCCGGATAAGTTGCTCCTACTACGGCTCCGATATAGCTGTACTCATCACCCATGCACTCTTCGCCCCAAGCGGCTACCTTCTCGCCTACCAGTTCGTACAGCGGTCTGCCATTGATCAGACGATCCTGGAACTCGCCACTGGAAGGGTTGGATGTCTTAACCAGGATAAATAATCCCTTCTTCTCTTCTTTACATACATCGATAAACGGATTGACACCGTCAGATCCCAGATATGGGTTAACCGTTGCAAAGTCTTCGTCAAATCCGGCATAACGATTCTTTCCTACCTGCACATGTCCCAGATGTCCTACTGCGTATGCTGCTGATGTTGAACCGATATCACCGCGCTTCACATCACCGATCACAACCAATCCTTTTGACTTACAGTAATCAACCGTCTTCTTAAATGCCACAAGTCCCGGCACTCCAAACTGCTCATACATTGCGATCTGTGGCTTAACTGCCGGAATCAGATCATATGTCTTATCTACGATCTCCTTATTGAACTGCCAGATTGCCTCAGCAGCTCCTTCCAGTGTCTCTCCATATTCTGCAAATGCCTTTTTCTGCACATGCTCCGGCACATAGTTCAGCATCGGATCTAATCCTACTACAATCGGTGCTCCTGTCTTCTTAATATTCTCAACCAGTTTGTTAATCAATGATTTGTCCTCCTTCATATACGACTTTGCCGCCTACCATCGTGCAGGCCACTTCTCCTTTCACCTTCCATCCATGGAACGGTGTATTTTTCCCTTTTGAGAAAAATGTATTCTTATCGATCTCATATTCTTTACGTGGATCGAAAATAACCAAATCAGCAGTCTTACCCTCGGATACGGAACCTTTGTCTGTAAGTCCCAGAATCTTCGCCGGATTGGTGCTCATCTTTTCCACCATCTGCATCGGTGTCAGAATGCCTTTATCCACAAGCTCCGTATAGGTCAGTGCCGCAGATGTCTCCAACCCTACGATACCGAAAGATGCCAGCTTCATACTGCGATTCTTTTCTGCTGCTGCATGTGGCGCATGGTCAGTAGCGATCACATCCATCGTGCCATCCTTCAAACCTTCAATCAGTGCATCCACATCGGCCTGTGTACGAAGCGGTGGATTCATTTTAAAATTGCCATCATCACTGATAATATCATCTGATGTGAGGATAAAATGATGTGGGCATACTTCGCCGGTCACGTGGATCCCATCCTTCTTAGCTTCTCTCAGCATCTTCACACTGTCTGCTGTCGAACAGTGGCACAGATGAAGCTGTACTCCTGTCTCTTTCGCAAGCAGAATATCTCTTGCCACGATCACATCTTCAACTGCATTGGTGATGCCTTTGAGTCCCAATTCTTCAGCCCTGGCATCGGCGTTCATCACACCGCCTTCTACCATCGTAATATCTTCACAGTGAGCAAATACGATCATTCCTGCTTCTTTTGCTGCCCGCATTCCCTTACGATACAGGGACGCATTCATTACAGACTTGCCATCCTCGCTGATTCCAACACAGCCTTCTCTTGCCATGCCTTTGATATCTGCCAGATCTTCCCCCATCTGTCCGATCGTTACAGATCCAAGCTGTAATACATTGGTCTTAGATTCCTTCTTTGCGCGGTTCTGCACCTCAGAGATCTTCACACCATTATCAATCACCGGCTTGGTGTTCGGCATTGCACATACAGTTGTCACACCACCGTGTACCGCTGCCTCTCCGCCAGTCTTTAATGTCTCTTTGTATTCCAATCCCGGATCCCGGAAATGCACATGCAGATCAACAAAGCCAGGCATCACGTAGCATCCTTCTGCGTCGATCACCTTGTCTGCCTCTGCCGTTATGCCTTTTTCAACCTTTACGATCTTATCGTCTTCTACCAGCACATCGTATACACCGTTCCTGCTCGTCACAGGATCCAGCACATGTCCATTTTGTATTAATACTTTCATGCTATGTATTCCTTTCTCACTGTCTTCAGTCATTTATCTATACTTTAACACAATCCGCAAAAAAAAGGAACGGTGAAAACCGTTCCCTTCCTTACAACTTATTCTTAACTTCTTCCAGTGCCTTTTCAAGCTGATTATCACGATCCGGATTCTGCGCATCCTTCTCATACTGTACTTCCACATCAGGAGTCACACCTTTTCCGTTGATACCGAACTGTCCTGCGATCAGATACTCCGCAATCGTAAGCTTCACGCTGGTGCCATCTTTCAGATCAAAGATCTGCTGTACCACACCTTTACCATAAGTAGTTGTACCTACGACCTCGCCGGTTCCAAATGTCTGGATCGCACCGGAGAATATTTCAGATGCACTGGCGCTGTTCTCATTCACCAGCACTACTAACGGCTTAGTAAACTGATGTTCATCATCTGATTCGTACACTGATTCTTTGCCCTGCTTATCCTTAATTGAAAGAGTCGTTCCCTCCGGCAGCATCAGATCCAGCATATCCGTAACCGTATCCACATTACCGCCCGGGTTATTTCTCAGGTCAACAACCAGCCCCTTCATACCCTGATTTTCCAGATCCTCCAAGGCTTCTTTATACTGGTCTGTGGTAACATCGTCAAACTCTGTTACTTGAATATAACCGATCTTATCCTCTTTCATCTCATGATATACAGTGTCAGTCTGCACGATCTTACGGGTCACTGTGGCAGTATACTCCTCGCCATCATCGCCACGAAGTACAGTAAGTTCTAACGTTGTGCCTTCATCACCGCGGATCTTACTGACAACCTCAGACAGATCCTCTCCGGAAATATCCTTGCCGTCTACTTTGTACAGGATATCATCTACCTTAAATCCGGCCTCTTCTGCACCTGACCCCTCATAGACTTTCAAAAAAGTAATAACTTTTGTATCTTTGTCCTGTGAAAATAATGCTCCAATTCCACCAAATTCACCAGATGTACTCTGCATCAGTGCTTTGGTCTCATCCTCGTCGTAGTATACAGAATATTTGTCTCCCAGCCCGTCAATATAGCCTCTGTACAGTCCTTCTTGCAGATCATCCATATCAATATCACCGGAATAACTCTCGTCTACCAGCTGTTCCAGTAATTCCAGCTTCGTCTTTGTGCTATCATCCAGAAGTTCCTCGCTGTTCGATGTGGATGAACTTTTCTTTGATGTCTTAGATGTTCCCGGTAGTTTGATCCCGCAGGAAACCATGCTCATAATTAATAATACAGCAAGGGCGCCTGTAAGCGCCCCTTTGAAAAAACTTTTTTTATTTTTCATGCCTTAATCCCTTGTCTAAACCAGATCTACAGATACAGTCTTGGGTCAACCGGAGTGCCGTTTACCCATACTTCAAAATGAAGATGCGGACCAGTAGAATATCCTGTTGTACCTACCGCTGCAATATTCTGTCCTGCACTTACAGACTGTCCTGCACTTACATAAGTTGCACTACAATGCTGATACAGTGTAGAAAGACCGTTACCATGGTTGATCACTACATAATTACCTCTTGCCACATTATAACTTACAGTTGTAACTGTACCGCTTGCTGACGCATAAATCGGGCTTCCTGTACCTGCTGCATAGTCACGTCCTTTATGGTTTGTACTTCCGATACCCCCCGGTGATGTACGTCCACCAAACTCACTACTGATATAGGCTGACGGACACGGATTACTAAGTCTTCCGCTTCCACTTGGTGTGATTGGTGCTACAGGCGATGAACTTCCACCGCCGGAGCTACTTCCACCAGAAGAGCTTCCGCCGCCAGATGATCCGGAACTGTTGTTTCCACTGGCTGCTGCGGCAGCTTCCTGCTGTACACGTGCCTGTCTTGCAGCTTCTTCCTGTAATGCCTGCAATTTGGCTGCATTCTCTCCAATAGCTGTTTCCAGATCACCGATCAGATCCGCTTTCTCTGAAATCAATGTTGAAACTTCATTCTGTTTATCCTGAAGCTGTGTCTGTAATGTCTCCAATTCCGCTTTCTCTGTTTCCAGTGCTGTCTTTTGGTCATCAACATCCTGAACTGTCTGCTGGAACTCTTTCAGCATCTGTCTGTCATAATCAGAAATCTGCGCAATGTATTCTGCATTATTCAGGAATTCACCGATAGACTTTGATTCTAACAGAACCTCAATAAACTGTGTATTACCGTTCTCATACATATACTTGATACGCTTCTTCATACTCTCGTACTGATTATTCTCATCAATCTGAGCCTGGATCAGTTCGGTCTCTTTCGCATCAATCTCTTCCTGCTTGGTGTTAATATCTTCAGTCGTCTTATCCATCTCATCGATCAGATCATTCAACTGCTTGGTCAGAGCGGCTTTCTCTGCTTCTGCTGAATCCTTCTGAGACTGGAGTTCTTCACCCTTTTTCTGTGTCTCTGAAATTGAGGATGCCTGTGCAGGAATCGCACACCCAATTGAAAGCGTCAGTGCTAAGATTACACTTAATACTCTTTTTTTCTGCATAATAATTCTCCTTAAATTTCCCCTGCCTAATTATCTGTTTCTCAAACCCTCATCTAATTCTAAAAAGTTACTTTTATTAATTATACCCTCAGATGTTTACGAATAGTAAATGCACTGCCAATGAAACCAATACCTACACCGAGGATCAGACCGACCGGAAGTAACGTACGGTATACTGTCGTTACCGGAAGGAACTCGATGATATTGTTCAGCAGGCTGAACTTGGTCATCACATAAGCAACTGCCTTATCATATACAAAGTACAGGATCACCAGCGGAATCACCGCACCGATCAGTCCGATCACAAGACCTTCGATGATAAACGGTGCCCGGACGAATCCGTCCTTTGCTCCAATATATTTCATGATCGCAATCTCTTCTCTTCGCACGGTAATACCCATGGTAACGGTATTACTGATCAGGAAGATGGATACTGCAAGCAGAATGCCGATTAATACAATAGATACATAATAGATCAGTTGGTTCACGCTGGTCAGTGTTTTCGCTACTACGTCAGACTTATTGACCTTACTCACTCCGTCCAGCTTCTCTGCATAAGATACAACATCTTTCTGCTTGGACACATCACTCATGTATACTTCGTAGTTGTCAGATCCGCTCAGCGGATTATCATCCTTAAATCCGTCTGCCAGTTCTTTGGCGTCTCCGAAATACTCGTCCTTAAAGGAATCCCATGCTTCGTCTGCCGATACAAAATTCACCTTCAATACGCCGTCCTGGCTTTTCAGCTCATCGCCGATCTTCTTGATCTGCGCACCAGTTGCTTCTTCATCAAAGAATACCGTGATCGCAACTCCTTCCTCGGCTTTCTGAACCATGTATCTGAAATTGGTTACAATTGAAAAGAATATACCAAACAGGAAGATACATGCCGCCATGGTCGCAATAGACGCAACGGAGAACATTTTGTTTCTTCCGATATTCTTAAAACCCTGTTTTGTCTGATATCCGATCGTACTAATTCTCATTATTATACCCACCTCTTTGCTCGTCGCTTACAATGACCCCTTTTTTCATTGTAATAACACGCTTTTTCATCTCGTTGACAATCTCCTGGTTATGCGTAACAACAAGCACTGTTGTTCCTCGCTCATTGGCCTCCTCAAGAAGCTTCATGATCTCCCATGAGTTGGTCGGATCCAGGTTACCTGTCGGCTCATCTGCCAGAAGAATTGCCGGCTCATTCACAATCGCTCTTGCAATAGCAACTCGCTGCTGCTCACCACCGGACAGCTCCTTCGGATATGACTTATACTTCTGTGCCAATCCTACCAGAGACAATGCCGCCGGAACTTTCTTCTTGATGATACGTGTTGGTGTCTCTACGACACGCTGCGCAAATGCAATATTTTCATAAATATTACGATCCTTCAGCAGACGGAAATCCTGGTACACAACGCCCAGACCTCTGCGGTACATCGGAATCTTTCTGTGCTTTAATCTTTCAAGGTTCTGTCCGTTCACCATGATAGTGCCGGATGTAGGCTCCAGTTCCTTCATGATCAGCTTGATCAGTGTAGACTTACCGGAACCACTGTCACCTACGATAAATACGAATTCGCCCTGTTCGATCTTCAGATTGACACCGTTCAGAGCAGCAACCCCTTTTGAGTACTCTTTCGTTACCTCATTTAATTCAATCATACTTTCCTCCTAAATTATTTAATACTCCATCGACTCCATATATTTCATGTACTTGACTACCATTAATGCAATCTTAAATGTGATCGCATCTTCAAATACCCTGAGATCAAGTCCCGTACTCTTCTGCAGCTTGTCCAGACGATATACCAATGTATTACGGTGGATATAAAGCTGTCTTGAAGTCTCAGACACATTCAGGCTGTTCTCAAAGAACTTATTGATCGTAGCCAGTGTCTCTTCGTCAAATTCATCCGGAGATTTCCCCTCAAAAATTTCACGGATAAACATTTTACAAAGCGGAATCGGCAACTGATAGATCAATCGCCCGATACCTAATGTACTATACGCGATAACCTTCTTCTCGTCAAAGAATATTTTGCCGACATCCAGTGCAAGCTTCGCTTCTTTATATGATTTGGATACTTCACGGATATCATTAACGATCGTACCGTAAGCAATCCTTACATTCTCCTCACCTTCGCTCTTCAGCGCATCGTAAAATTCTGCGGCTGCCTTCTCAAGCTCCGGATATCCTTCTGTCAGTCCAAGCTGCTTCATGATGATAATATCTTTTTCATCGACCGCTGTAATAAAATCCTTGGTACGTGCACTTAAGATTCCGCGAATGTTGTCCAGACGACTATTGTCTTTCTCATGGTTCGTCTCCACAATAAAGATAACACGCCTAGCCTCTGTGTCAATATGTAATTTTTTGGCTCTGTTATAAATATCTACCAGGAGCAGATTGTCAAGCAACAGATTCTTAACAAAATTGTCCTTATCAAAACGCTCCTTGTATGCAATCAGCAGACTCTGTATCTGGAATGCTGCAAGCTTGCCTACCATATACACATCGTCGCTTCCGCCATTTGCTAATAATATATACTCTAGTTGGTGTTCATCAAAAATCTTAAAAAACTGACACCCCTGAATCACCTGACTATCAGCCGGTGATGACGCAAATGCCATTACCGCCTCTTCATAACTTACCTGCCCGGAAAATGTTGTTGCAAGAGTTTTTCCATCGGTATCCATGACGCACAGGTCGATTCTGGTGATCTCCTTCAAACCATCAATTGTGTTTTGAAGTATCTGATTAGATATCATAGTCCATCTCCTCCATTGATTTCAATATGCATTTTTCACAATATCTGACGTATACATTTGCCTGGTTCTGCATATTACTATTTTTTATCTTAATACATATCAACAAAAAAAGAAAGAGGAAATCAAGTATTTTTGTTGATTTCCTCAGCTTTTAAGATAATCTTCAGACTTTTATCTCCTATACATTGTGTACAAATCCCTTTTAAGTCCAAGTCCACATATCTTACATCTTAAGATTCTTTTTTTGTTTTTTCTATCTCACGTCTGAAAAGCATACGATCCAGAAATGTCATCACTTTGCCCTTGCCGCTCTTCTGGCGATATGCAAATTCCATCAGTTTACCTGCGCCAAGCCAGACTCTCGTATTGATCTGACTTCTGTTCCTGGCAATAAATTGCTCCTGTACCGGCGGCGTGAGTATCGCGATCACGCAATCTGCTTCGCCACCGTTGATCGCATTCACCAGCATATCGTCCGCTTCCGTGCCCGGTGCCTCTTTGGCTGCACCAACGATCGCAATGCCACGGTATTCCTCTGTAAGACATCCCGTAAGCGCATCCACCTCTTCATCTGTCTCTACTAATAAATAAACTCTGCAGTGATTCCGATGCAGATACTTTAACCAGAGTCTTAAGAACGTCTGCGACGCGGTCTCACGGATACTTCTGGAATCCGTAATCCCTGCCGCTTCCAGGATATCCTTCTGCCCCGGAAGCACCAGATCACTCTGTTCGATCGCTTCCCGGTAACCCTGATCATCTCTGGCATACATAAGTGCTTCGATCGTAACCAGATCGATCACGCTGGTAGCGGGTGTATCCATATATTCTACAGCTGCTTTTAATGCCTGCTTTGCCGAGCAGTGCTCTATATTCACGTCTAATACATTAATCATCTCTCTCATAGCATCACCTGTCAAAAGATTGTATCAAAAGGATTATTCCTTTGCAAGTAATGACATGAAAAGTTCATACTAATTAACATTTCTGTGATTATTTGACGCTTCCCTGCGCTTTTTTGTGATCAATCCACCGATTCGTCCCGTTTCTTTTGATGACAGCGATTTCCATCCGTTCTGAAGCACCTGATCCAGAAGTCCAAGTTCTTCCGCAATTTCGTATTTCATTTTCTCATCCGGTGTTACCTTACTGAGATCGATCGGTTTATCTTTTTTTCCAGACATATTATCTGCCCCTTTCCTGATTCTACAGGAAGTATTGACAGATTCATTATCATCTATTCATACACTTTACTTCCATGCAAGCTCTTTCTGCATGGTAAATGAATATATGATTTTCTCTCTTACTTTCTTTCCGGTAATCTGCTCCAGTGCCCTTGCATAATACTCAAGCTGGGACTGGTATTTTTCCAGAAGTTTCTGTTCCGACCAGATCTTATCGGTCTTATAATCGAGTACCACGAGTTCTCCGTCTTCCTCAAAACACACGTCGATGATTCCCTGTACCAGCATGGTCTCATCTGCTTCCGTCATCTCCGGGTAAATATCCCGCACCGGAATTCCCAGTACAAACGGCTGCTCCTTCCACAGCTTGTCATCTTCTGCTGCCTGCTTCATGCGCTGTCCGGATGTTGTATGGATAAAGGTAAGGATATCTTTCAGCTTCACACTCTCTGCCATCTCTCCTGCAATCCGTCCGGATTCACACATCTTCGCAATTGCTGCCTCTGTACCTTCAAGATCATATTCCTTTGTAAAGTCCAGAAGTTCCATCACTCTGTGATATGCGGTACCTCGCGGTGCTCCGGTAATCTCTTCCTCTTCCTGCAGAAATCTCGGGATCAATGGCACCACCGGCTCGTCTTCATATGGAAGTTCTCCTGCTTCCTCGGCAAGATATGCCCGCTTCTTTAACTCCGATACGGTGTATTTCAGCTTTTTTCCTTCCAGATCTCGGTAAGGATACTGATAATAAAACTGCTGTTTCAGACGCTCCTGCATCTTCTCATCGTAGACTTCTTCCACATTCCACTCTTCCAGTGCCTGACGTGTCACCATCTGTTCCGCAGTCTCTTCCACCTGCATTCCTCGCACCCGGGACATATCCACGATCTGGACACGAAATGGACTATTCTCTCCTCTTCCTGCCACCGCCGGAAGTATCCAGTCCAGATAACGTTTCGCCCCCGCAAGCTGTCCAAAGCTCATCGGAACCGGATGAGCCGCCATATTTTCCTTATGATATAAGGCCTGATTCATTGCCTCACGAACCTTTGCCTCCGGGTCTTTCAGTGTACCGGTCACGATCAGCTTCTCTTTCGCCCGGGTCAGTGCCACATAGAGCACGCGAAGCTCTTCTCCCATGCTCTCCAACACCTCTTCCCTGGCAATCACATTTCTGATCAGTGTTGGACATTTGGTACGCGTCTCAAGATCCACGCTTTCCAGTCCGATCCCAAGAGAGGCATGCATCAGCACATCCCCCTGGCTGTCCTGCCGGTTAAATTTCTTTCCCATACCTGCCACAATGACAATCGGGAATTCCAATCCCTTACTTTTGTGAATACTCATGAGCCGCACGGTATTAGACTGTTCATCTGCCGTGTTGGCTTCCCCGTAATCAATCTCGTATTTCTGAAGCTGTTCTACGTACCGTATAAAATGAAATACGCCTTTATAGCTGCTACTCTCAAAGGTTCTCGCTTTCTCCAGTAACATATCCAGATTGGCTGCTCTCTGCTCCCCTGCCGGAAGCGCAGAGATATAATCGCGGTAACCGGTCTCCTGCATGATCTTATCCAGCAGCCTGTGAAGTGCCGTGTAAGGGATCATTCTGCGAAAATGTTCCATCTGATCCAGACATGTCACCAGTTTACTTTTTATAACTTCATCTGACCCTTCTTTTGCATAACAGTTTACCGCCTGATGGAACGGCTTGTCCCTGTAGCTTCCCTTAATCCGGGCAAGTTCTTCATCCGTCATATGACCGAATATCGACCGCAAAACAGATGCTAACGGTACATCCTGCCGTTTATTATTCAGGATTCTGAGGTAATCTAACAGCACTCCAATCTCTCTGGTCTCGAAATAACCTTCACTGGAACCGGCGTACACCGGGATTCCCTCTTTTTTCAGAACTTCCATATAGACATCCGCATATCCCTTCATACTACGTGTCAGGATCACGATGTCCCGGAACTCTGCCGGTCGCATCTGCTCTGTCTTCTTATCCTTCACCATCTGATGACGGATCAGTTCATGAATCCGTCCCGCGATCACCGATGCTTCCTTTTCACGATTCGACAGCTTCTCTACATCTGCACCGGATTCCGCATCATCCTCGGTATCCACAAGAATCAGCTCCGGGGTATTGTCTGCCTGGGAATCTGATATTTCAGGATAACTTGCCCCCGGATATAATGCTGCCCGGTCATCGTATTCTACACCGCCCAGATCCCTGATCATGATCTGCCGGAAAATGTCATTGGCTCCGGTCAGCACTTCTTTCCTGCTCCGAAAATTCTTATGCAGATCAATTCTCTGCTCCGGTCCATCCGTCAATGTATAAGAATCGTATTTCTCCATAAATAATTCCGGTCTGGACAGACGAAATCGGTAGATGCTCTGCTTCACATCACCTACCATAAAGATATTATTCCTGCCCGACCATTTACCGGACACACTGGTCAGGATCGTTTCCTGAATCAGGTTACTGTCCTGATATTCATCAATCATGATCTCATAGAACTGCTTCTGATATTCCTCCGCCACCTTGGATGGCACAAGTCTGCCATCCTCTTCGCGGGTAAGAATCCGCATGGCATACTGCTCCATATCATCGAAGTCAATCATATTACGGGAACGTTTTATCTCTTCAAAACGCTGCGAAAAGTCAGTTGTCAGACGCGCCAGCATCTGCATATAAGGTCTGCACCGTCCGATTTCTTCCAGCACATCCTCTCCCGGTAATTCATAATACAACGACTTCAGGTCTTTTATCATGTCCTTGACGCTATCCCGCACTCGTTTCACGAAATTCGCTTTCTCTTCCGAAGCCTGATTCTTGCGGTTCGAAGCAAGACGTTTCCAATTAATCCGCTGGATGGCTTCGTAAGTCTCTTCGTATCCTTCTGCCTGTTCCAATCGTTCGATCTGACGCAGGTCATCTTCCAGCGCATCCATATACATCTGCGGTCCATCTGGTGCCACACATACAGTAAGTCCCTGCTGCAAGAGCTCCCTTGCTCCTGCCATATACCCCGCCATATTTTTCTGCATTGCCTGATAGTACACTGTCGCCTGCAGTTCTTCCATATTCTCTACTTCATATGCATGTACACATTCTGCCAGCCATCTGTCCGGTTCCGGATAACTGCGTGAAAATTCATACAGACACTCGATCAGCTCCTCAATCTTCTTATCATCACGGCTTCCTCCGTAGCTTTCTACCAGATTCAGGAACTCCGGATCTGCTTCTTCATAATACTGTTCTAACATTTCCTGCATCACTTCACCGCGCAGAAGCTTTAATTCTCCCTCTTCGCCAATCCGAAATGCCGGATCCAGATCAATGGTATGAAAATGCTCTCTGATTACGGATAAACAGAAACTATGGATCGTCGTAATCTGCGCGCTGTGGATCAATGTCGCCTGCCGGTTCAGATTCTCATCCTCCGGCCGCTTCTCTGCCTGATCTTCAATTGCCTGTCGGATACGCTCTTTCATCTCTGCCGCTGCTGCCTCGGTAAATGTCACGATCAGCAGCCGGTCTACATCCACAGGATTCTCTTTTCTGGTAAGCATGGTAATGATTCGCTCCACCAGCACTGCTGTTTTTCCGGAGCCAGCTGCCGCCGACACCAGAATATTACGCCCGCCAAGCTCTATGACCTGCCGCTGTTCTTCGGTCCATTGGACTCCCATGGCGTATCCTCCTTTCTGTTAAAAGCATCCGATGCCTTTCCTGTTTCTCCTGATACTGCACTCTGCATTTTTGCAACCGCTTCCTCGCGCGTCAGCTTCTTTCTGTCCAGATATTCATAGCCGTCAAGCTGCGGATCAAATCCACAGATCTGCTGATAAATACACTGCTTGCACCCATAATTTTGACCCTGGCGATATGGCTGCACTGCCACCTCACCCCGGACAATCTGCTGTCTGATCTCTGCCGCTTTCTGATCCGCATACTCCATCATGGTGTGGAATTCTTCCTGTCTGACCGCTCTGGATACTTTAGCAAGGCTTCCGTCATTATTAAACTTCACCGGCACAGCCAATGAATCTCCTGTACGATCCCTTTCCAGATGTTCCAGACTGTTCTGCTCCAGATTCACCACGCCGTCCGGGCGCAATTCCTTCAGAAGCCTTTTTTCAAGATCTGCTTTACCATTTTTCTCTAACAGCGGATCCTTCATACGGTAATAAAATACGCCCGACGGGATCACCTGTTTACCCGGATATCGTTTCTTCATACGGTCGGTTGCCGCATTCATATATACCATCAGCTGTAACTGCAATCCATAATAAAGTGCTGACACATCGAATCCCTTCTGTCCGGTCTTATAATCGATAACCTTCACATAGACTTCATCCTGTGTCTCACACACATCAATCCGGTCGATCTTGCCGCTGCCAAAGGACATCTCATATGCCGACGGCTCAAAATCACCCCTGGCTAACTGTTCGGTAAGTGCCCAGACCGTGCGGTTCAGCAGACGGTCAAGTCTTGTGATCATGTATTCATTTCTGGCAGAACTGTACAGTACAGAATTACCGTAATCGGCAATGGATTCATCCAGACTCTCCCGCACCAGCTGCTGCCGCTTCTCTTCTTCTATCTTCGTCCATCCGCCTTCTTTTTCTGCTTTTTCGGAATAGCGCTCCATCGCACTGTGAAAGACATTTCCCAGATCCAGCGGCTGGAACTCATATTCTTTCCGTTCCTTCAAACGCAGTACTCCGCATGTCAGAAAATGTGCAAATGCACAGGCAGAGAATTTCTCCATTCGGGAAATACTGTTCTGGAAATGCGTACCGTAAAGGAGCTTTGCAGCTTCCTCACTGATCTGTTTCGGATGATAAGAATAAAATGACGCATCCAGAAGATCTCCGATCTTCTCTGCCCATTCGGAATGCTTCTTATACCAGTTATAAAGTTCCATCCAGCTGCTGCCGCCTGCATCACTCTGCATGCGGAGTCCCCGGGTCAGTGCCTGCAGTCCGATCTCCGGCGTCAGCTCCTGCTCAGTTAACGGCTTTGACGCCTCATCGATCACCGGCGCATCCGGGAATAATCTGCGGATCTCACCGATCAAATACGCCGGACGCTTTGCTTTGCCATCTGCTCCCGATCTGCTGTAAAACAAATGCAGTTCCTCTTCCGGTTTGGTCAGATTCAGATACAGATAAAATTTCTGAATATATGCCTGTTCTCTTCCACCCGGTGTGAGTGAGAGATTTTCCTGCTCAAACTGCGCTCTGTCCTGTTCACTTAACAGTCCTGTCCTCATCAGATTGCCCGGAAGCAGCGAATCATTGACTCCAAGCATCAGCAATACACGGATATCTTTTAATCTGGTTCGCTGTACATCCCCGGCGATCACCTGATCCAATCCCGGCGGAATTACACCAATCTTAATCTCATTCAGTCCGGCATCCAGAAGCTCCACGTATTCCTTTAATGTTACCGGTTCGTCTCCCAAAAGCTCTACAAATTTGTCGAAGAGACCAATCAAAGCACTATATACCTGTGCATATTCTCTGGCAAGCGCAAGTTCTCCCTCTTCCGTGAATGCATCCTCCTGCCGTTTTAATTCCTGCTGCAGTTCCTGCTCTTCCAGAAAACGATAAAGTGCCTCGGTAATATCACGCACCGTTTTCTTCCGCTGCCGCAGTACAAAAAGCAGACCGTCCACCAGCTCCACCAGTTTCACCCGAAGGTGATTCAGATGCTCCAGTTCGTCCTCTGTCACATCTGCACCTTTGCGCACCCATCGCTGCTGCCAGTTTTTATACCCACGGATACCAAGTGCCAGACAGTAATTCTCCAGCTCATCCACCTCGTCATCTGTAAACGGTCCATAACCTGCTCTTAAGAAGCGAAACACGCTTTCATAAGTAAAGCTCTGCTCCGCCATATTCAAAATGCTTCGCACATACTCCACAAAAGAATTCAGCAGAATACTCCGCTTATAATCCATAAATACCGGAATCCTGTATTTGGCAAATGCTTCTTCCAGATAATCGCCATAGCCATTAAGATCCGTTGCCACTACACCAATCTCCCGGTAACGCATGCCCTCTTCCCGCACAAGCCTGCGGATCTGCGCAGCTGCCGCATAGGCTTCTTCTTTTGGTGTTCTGGTCTCATGAATCGCGATCGTGTCCGGCTTCCCGATATAATATCTGCCCGAATAACGGAAAAGATGCTCCTCCAAAAAGGCAAGTGCCTCGCTTTTCCGAAAACGGTAAAACGGTCTCTTTTTGAGCCATACCGGTTCTGTCTGCTCCACACCGCACGCTCTGGCAATCCTCGTCAGTGTTGTCACCGTATGCTTACTCATCCCAAACATCTGGCAGGCATCCGTATAACGGTAAGGATCTTCTCTGTCATCAATGGTTACTGTCACGATCACATTTCTGGCAAGCTTCATAAGCTCCGCAAGCAGTCTGTTCTGCACCGGAGTAAATCCGGTAAATCCATCCAGCACGACCACACTCCGCTTCAGCAGTTCCGATTCTGGCACTGTTCTGCACAGCACATCCAGAATTTCCTCTTTGGTAATATATCTGTCCTGGAGATATTCCCGAAACTTCTTATATATAAGACTCATATCCTTTAACTTATAATACAGATAAGATTCTTCTCCTACCCGCTTCATCACGCAGTCCAGTTCTTCTTCCCCGATATCATACTGGTCGAACTCCGACAGAACCGACTTCACCTCACTGATATAGCCGAGACGCTTCATGTTGCCTTTCAGCACAAGCAGCTCCGGTTCGATGTCTCCGGCAATCTTGCGCAAGATCAGGTTCTTGCCCTCATCGTCCAGCACAGGCGTATTTCCTTTCCCTGTCTCTTCAAAAATCCGATATGCCAGTCGTCCGAAACTCAACACATCGATATTCATAATGCCCTTTTTCTCGTTCATCAAAACAAGGTCCTTCTGCGTCTGCATCGTAAACTGCTCCGGCACCAGGACCATGTAATTAAGGGCAGGGTGTTCCCCTGCCTCCTGTATAATTCTCTGATATAAATAGTGGGACTTTCCGGAACCGGAACCCCCAAATACAAATTGTAATGCCATATATTCCTCCCGGCATCTGTCTTGAAATCTGTCAGCCAATTCTTCCAGGCTATGAATCTGCAAATATTTTTCCATATATCGGAATCGGCACATAGGCTTCCACAGCAATGCCGTCTTCCAGATATTCTTCTCTGAGAAGCTCTCCGTACTTGCGGATCAGCTGGATCTTCGCTGCGTCTTTATATGGAAATGTATACTCTACCAACGCCTTCTGTCCCCGGAGCACCTCTTCCAACTTGCTCTCCAGTGCATCAATCCCCGCTCCCGTCGCCGCTGAGATCGGCACTGTCGCATCTGCCTGAAAATCCCGCAAGATCACAGGCTCTGTCAGCAGATCCTGCTTATTAAACACGGTGATCACAGGCTTATCCTGTACACCCAGTCCCCGCAACGTCTCATATACAATATGCATCTGCTCATCCAGCTGTGGATTCGACGCATCCACCACATGCAGGATCAGATCTGCATACTTTGCTTCCTCCAGTGTACTGCGAAATGCATCAATCAGGTGATGCGGCAGCTTCCGGATAAATCCAACTGTATCTGTAAACAGCACCTTCTGTCCGCTGCCAAGCTGATATCCCCTGGTCGTCGGATCCAATGTGGCAAATAGCTTATTCTCTGCCAGCACTTCCGCTCCCGTCAAATAATTCAGAAGCGTCGACTTGCCCGCATTGGTATAGCCTACAATAGCAATAACCGGAAGCATCTCCTTCTTCCGCTGTTCTCTTGCCACCTGTCTGTGATTCTTCACTTCCGTAAGTTCCCGGTTCAGTCTGGCAATTCGTCCTTTGATCAGTCGTCGGTCCATCTCCAGCTTCTTCTCACCGGGACCTCTGGTACCGATACCACCTCCAAGCCTTGAAAGTGATGTACCATATCCGGTAAGTCTCGACTGACGATACTTTAACTGTGCAAGCTCCACCTGGATTTTACCTTCATTGGTAGATGCTCTCGCGGCAAAGATATCCAGGATCAGCAGCGTCCGGTCCATGATCTTCGTATGCAGCTCATCCTTCAGATTGCCGATCTGTGCCGGCGACAACTCGTCATCACAGATAATGCCATCTGCTTCTGTCTCCCACAAGAGATCTCTGATCTCATCAAGCTTACCCTTGCCCACATAGGTTCCCGGATGGATCAGTTCTCTCTTCTGGATCACTCTGCCCACGCACTCCGCTCCGGCAGTGCGCGCAAGTTCTTCCAGCTCATCCAGCGACTGATCCACATCCTCTGCATCGGATAAACTGATTCCCACCAGAATTACCCGTTCTTTTTTCTGTTCTGTCTCATACATCTATGTTCTGTTCCTTCTGTAATTCTGTTATTGTGTCTCCAGAAATTCTGCTTCCTTCGTTCCGCGTTCGTCATCCGGATAATCCTTCACATACTCCTTCAGCTTTGTCCTGGCATTCTCCCATTTGCCAAGCTTCTCATATGCTACAATCTCGTTATACTTCATCTCCTGCATCAGTTCCTTGCTGGCATCGTCACATTCCTGCCCAAGATTGTAATAATTCAGAGCTTCCTTTGGATTATCCAGCTTCAGTTCACAGCTTCCGAGGAAATTATACAGTGCCGCGGTCTTCTCCGCACCATTATCCAGCGCTGACTGAAATGCACTGAGTGCTGCTTCATACTCACCCAGTTCCCATTTCGCCATACCGATGCCGCGGTACGCCTCTCCGGTATCCTGTCCTTTATCCGCTGCCTCCTTGAACTTCGTGACAGCTTTTTTATAGTTGCCATCCTCCAGGTAAGTTGTACCCTCTTCGATCGCTTTGGATCCACAGCCTGTCAATGCCAGGCACAGCAGCATACATATTGCAATAAAACTTACATGTCTCTTCATGTTATCCTCCCCATTAGAGATTATTCTATGAATCCATTATGCCAAATCCAGAAAGACATTTCAATACGAAGAAAGGAACTTACCTTAGTAAGTCCCTCTTTTTGTCCGTCTCTTCTCTATTAAAAAAATAACTGCCATCATCACAAGTCCCACAAGACTTAAGAATTTGCCTGCTGCCACACCGGAAGCGTGATATATGATCACAACACTGTGTTCGCCTGATTCTATTGGAAATCCTAAAAATGCTGTGTTCACCTTTTTAGGCACTGTCTGGTCCCCATCCACATAGATGGTAAAGTTCTTATCATATGGGATAGACGTAATAAAATATCCGGTATTCTGTACATCGATCTTACCTGCGATCGTATTGCCTTTTGTATCATCCCTGTCCACCTGAAATGCAGACTGATACAGATTCTGATCTTCTTCCATATCCTCCGTATACGCACTTGCGGATCCTATATAACACTGTACTCCTGTCAGCTCATATTCCCCTGCTCCAAAGGTTATCTTCAGATCAGTCTGGTCTGACGGAAGTGTCATCACGTAGGTAAATGTCGTATTTCCATTATAATATAAATGACTTTCGGAACTCAGCTTATTACGGATTCCATTTACCCAGATTGCCACATCATGATTCGGTCTGTGATTGTCCACCTGAAACTGAAGATATAGATTATAGTCTGTCGCTTCACTATATGCCGATGTCTCCGCAGGCACAGATACATTGACCGAAGTTTTATTCTTTGCCTTAATCTCAATGTTACCATCTGCATCCGTTGATATCTTCATCTGTTTTGTATTCATATCCGGAATCGTAAATGTACTTTTTTCTGCCGTAGCTTCAAACAGACTCTTGCACCCCTGATCATCCGCATCTGCCTCCGCATTATCTGTACTGTTTGCATTTACTACAGCGTAATTCATCAGCGCAGTCTGGTTATATGGAAATGCAAGCGTCTGATACTCTTCCTCCGCCATCACACGGTCTGTAGCATAGGCAACCGGTGCCACGCCTGCATTTTCCGTTACGATCGGTGTTCCGTCCTTTTTCTGTCTGATCTGATACTTTACACCCATAAACCGCTGATATAATGGATTCTTCGCCACACTCTGCATCAGATTATTGCGGTATGGCTGTTCCAATCCAAACGTATCCTTGCGGAAATCCTGATAATCCGTATTATACGCGGAAGAATAAAGGGATGACACCCACTGTCCGGATGACCAGACCCGATTCAGATCTGCGGCATTTTCTTTGTCTTTCCCCATCTGTTCGATCCGATAAAAGGAAGAATCATGCTGCAGGATATCATTCACGGTATCTCCAATCCTGCTATCTGTCACTTTCGCATACTCTGCGGGTTCGATCAATTCACTGCTGTACGCATTGGCCACACCTTCAAACAGTGTCAGACAGATCAATGGTGGAACGATCAGTACCGCTATCCTGCGTTTCCAACAGAATACAGCAACGGATATCAATGCGATCACTCCATCCAACATGAGCAACTGCCACTGCATTTTATACGAAATCGTTGCATTTCTTCCATAATAGTCATACATAATCACTGCCAGCGTAAGCACTGCGGCAATCAGATTAACCGGCAGTGAAATCTCATATTTCTTATTCTTCCAAAGATATAACGCGATCAGATAGCAGATCAGCGGTAAAAATGGAATGACAGCCTTATCTCTTATATATAATCCGCCATTCAGAAGCCATGCAAATACCGGCAGGCTAATAACCAGCATACACCCCCAGGCAAGTACACGCTCACTCCATCTTCGGTAAGTAAGTCCGACAATTAATACGGTAATTGCAAGAGTGGTAAGTCCCAGTCCATAAGTTCCATACGCTACACGAAGCGGTGGAAACTGCGGTATCAAAAGCTCCCCGATCTTCATGCCGGCTGCTTCCTGCTTTCTCCCAAAAAGGGCTCTTGCCGTCGGCACCAGCAGGATACCACTCATACATACAGCTGCAATCATCGGCATCACAAAGCAAACTCCATCTCGCAAAAATACAGGTACCCGGAACTTTGGTGTGATTTCCAGATACCGGTACACACCATAGAGCACCAGTGCCAGCATACCGCCAATGCTGAAATAAAAGCTGGTCATGATCATCAGAAATACGCTGATCAGATACAAATCCGATCGTTTCTTATCAAAATACCGATCGACCCCGATTAGTGACATATAAAGGAACGGCATATAGTTGACAAACATCACCTGATGACAGGACTGATAGATCACAGGACCTGCCAGCATATACATCAGTGCTACGCCAAGTCTTATCTCTTCCGGAAATCCGCGTCTGCCAAGCCAGTAATACAGAAGGCACACCGATACCGCGATCCCTGCAACGCTGACTGCGATTATATAATCGCTCATTTTTACAAAAGGCAGCAGATAGGACAACAGAATTACCGGACTATATAAACCGTAATAGGAAAAATTATAAATATTCTGTCCACCGCCAAGATTGGCTGCAAACTCCGGAAACAGTTCTCCTGTATCATAGAACTGCTGTCTGAAATAATCCGGAATCACGCTATGCTGGCTGATCCAGTCTACCTTTGCCCCAAACACACCATTTCGTCCCACAAAGAGCCAGCAGACAAATACGGTCAGCAGGCATAGCAGCAGATAGATCACACCACGGATCTTTTTCTTACCTTTTATGATCTGCATACGTCTCTCCTTCCTCACTGGATTCCCGAAGCAGATAGATTGGACGATGCTTAGTCTCAAGATAAGTCTTAGACAAATACTGTCCAAGAATTCCAAGGCACAATAGCTGTACACCGCTGACCATGAACACGATACATGCCATGGACGGCCATCCGGATACCGGATCTCCCCATACAAGTGTCCGGATAATAATTACCAGGATCACCAGTGCCGACAGTCCACAGAACAGAATTCCCAGTACCGATGCAAGCGCTAATGGTACTACTGAAAATCCGGTGATTCCTTCTAATGAATAACGGAACAGTTTCCACACTGACCACTTCGTCTCACCTACAGAACGCTCTACATTTTCAAAGTCCAGCCATTTGGTCTTAAATCCTACCCATCCAAAGATTCCTTTGGAAAAACGGTTGTACTCACTCATCTGTAATACTGCATCTGCCATCTTACGGTTCATCAAGCGGTAATCTCTTGCGCCATCTACGATCTCCGTCTTAGATATTTTGTTGATAAAATGATAAAACTGTCTGGACAGGAACGACCGTATCACCGGCTCTCCTGCTCTGGTGGAACGTCTCGTTGCCACGCTGTCGTAATCTTCTTCTTTTAATATCCGGTACATCTCCGGCAAAAGTGACGGCGGATCCTGAAGATCTACATCCATCACCGCAATATAATCTCCTTCTGCATGTGTAAGTCCCGCATAGATTGCTGCCTCTTTTCCGAAATTTCTGGAAAATGACAGGTATCTGCACCGGGCATCTATCTCGTGAAGCTTCCTCATTTCCTCCAATGTTTTATCTGCTGAGCCATCATCTACAAAGATTAGTTCAACGTCTGTATCCATCTGACCTATGATCCGGCTCATTTCTTTATAATATATCGGCAATGCCGCTTCCTCGTTCCAGCACGGAACGATAATTGATATCTTATCCATAATCTTATTCACCTCTGGCAGATATTTTATCTCACATATCTTAAGTATTTGCCAAATTAAATCTTAAAGTTTCTTAAATTAAAATGATTTTTTATTAAATTCTTGTATACTTATTAGCAGAACGAATACGAAAGGGGATTTTATCATGGATGCCCATATTCTGGCAGTAGATGACAACCCGGAGATCCGGGAGATTATAGAGATACTATTAACCGGTGAAGGCTTTGCCGTCGATCAGGCAGGAGACGGCACACAGGCACTTGCTATGCTGAAAGAAAAGCATTATGACCTGATTATTCTGGATATTATGATGCCAGGCATGAATGGATATCAGACCTGTCTGGAGATCCGTAAGCTCACCAACGCTCCAATTCTGTTCTTAAGTGCCCGCACCAAAGACAGTGATAAAACTCTGGGCTTCTCTAGCGGCGGAGACGACTATCTGGCGAAGCCTTTTTCCTATCCGGAACTGATCAGCCGGGTAAAGGCATTGATCCGACGTTACCAGGTATATAAAGGAAAGGACGAAGAGACAATTACCGAAGTTCCTTCCCATATCCATTACCACAATCTGGATATTGACAGGGATACCGAGACCGTTTACCGGGATGGTGAAGCAGTAGATCTTACCAGCACCGAATATGCCATGCTGCTTACACTGGTTACCCATCCTGGTCAGATCTTTTCGAGCGGCTGTTCGAAGTCGTCTGGAATGAGCCGTATTACTATGGTGCCAGCAATTCTATCATGGTACACATCCGAAATCTGCGCCGTAAAATTGAAGTCGATCCTGCTGCTCCGACCCTGATCACAACCGTCTGGGGAAAGGGGTACCGCTGTGAATAAGCTCCGTACTAAAATCCGTACCAAACTTCTGCTTCTGATCATCATCACCGGACTTGCAAGTGCACTGCT
>OGQN01001134.1_pt1 | contig 22331 bp, 20 predicted proteins | sample 1553231 | NCBI WGS metagenome assembly OGQN01 (sample SAMEA2579950, study PRJEB22360) | human gut metagenome | biome: human gut; feature: human-associated habitat; material: faeces | place: Denmark | collected 2008/2010 | reverse complement strand
TTAAAGAAATTACTTTTTTTCTTTATTATGTGTCGTGCTTGATGCAAAATATGCTTTTGGCATCTGATCTGTGATGATTCCGAGAAAATTCATCATATAACAGAAGCAGAGCTGGATACGGTCTGCCGAATCATTCATGGCTTCGTGCAGCAGTCCGTCCATAGATTCATTGGCAATTTCAGCCGACAGACCTTTAAGATATACAACCGGAGGCTGAGACGGAACAGTCAGCTGCTCACATTTCATGTAAGGATTAGCGATCATATATACATAAGTGGAACTGTTCATACGTGCTTCTGCAATTTCCAGGGGAGTCCCTTTGGATGGCAGAAAACGGTAACGGTGAAATGGACCGAGATTGATCAGCGTATTGGGTCTCAAGTTATATTCCAGACCGTTGATCAATGCTTTTCCCTTGCCGGAGCGGACAAGAATAAATGTCTGATCCCGGTTGTTGGCATAAGAGGTGGGAGTCTGATAACGGCTCACATGTGCCTGAATCGTATCAGGCAGGACATTATTTACAAAGTAGTCATGGGCGCCGGAAAAAACGGCGCGCCCGGGAGTCTTTGGCTCATCAGGGTCAACAGACTGTGGTGTATCTTTCTGCATAGTTTATCGCCTTCCTGTGTATAGTTTGAGTGTAATCTTATAGGTCAGACGCAGATGCTGGCTATTTACCGGCTTTTTGAGGGAGCTTTCTGGCTTTGCGGAATTCTCCCGGAGATATGCCGTTTATATTATAAAATACCCGCGCCATAGTGCGGTCTGAGCCGAAGCCGGATTCGATAGCAATATCTACTGTCGGCAGTGAAGTTGTAGTGAGCAGTGCTTCAGCATAACGCACGCGGAACTGGGACAGCACCTGTTTGTAACTGGAATTCAGACGGTTCTTAAACTGGACACGCAGAATATTCTCTGAAGTGTACAGCTCTTTAGTAAGAGTTTCGGCGTCAATAGGATCTGTCATGTTCTCGTACAGATAGCTGATCGCGGAGATCAGAGTTTCGTTCATAATAGTAGTGCGGTATACAGGGTGATGCTTTCCGTCGCTGAGCGTCCTTTTCATATAAGTCTGCGGTGTCATACCGATCAGAGATTTGAAACGGCGGAAGAATGTAATCTCCATATTAAATCCTGATATCGAGGATATGTAATCAAACGGAAGACTGTCATAGAGAAAATACGACATTGCATGCGCAATCCGCAGCCGGTTCAGATATTGATTAAAATTCAGACCTGTTGCAACAAGGAGTGCATGATTCAGGGCTGATTCGCTGATAGATGGCGCAATTGCTTTCACTACATCTGCACAGGTCAGTGCAGTTGTGCTGTGCACTGCAATATACAGACTGACCTTGCGGCTCAGCGGCAGGTTACTGAATTTGTAATGGGACTTCATACTTTTTGCAAACCGGTTATATAAAAGTTCAATTCTGCGAAGATAAGAACTTCGAATAATTGCAGAGCCGTGAGAATGTCTTTTGGAAAGCTTCCGGTATTGATGGAATAAGTGGACGATCTCTTTTACCTCATCGCCATCAGGGCCGATCACCGGGAGATTATTGACAATCTCAAGTTCTCTGGTTGGAGCAATATTGCTAAATGAGTAATAGCTCAGAAGCTGGTAGTCGTAAGGACAGATCCAAAGTACGAGATTATTTCCAAAATCAGGACAGACAGTGAGTACCTGAGAGCACTGGATCCAGGATACGCAACCAGGTTCGATGGAAAATTCTTCTCCGTTGATCACAAAATTACCATGTCCTTCTTTTACCAATATAAAGTAACTGTCGTATTCCATCACCGGAAACATCTCGCTGGTTATGGTGTGCTCCTGTAATGTGAGATATTTGTCAGGACCGCAGAATATGCCGTCGCGCGGTGTCTCACATAAAGGGCGGATTCTGTTTTTCAATATGGCTCACTCCCTCGAAAATTGTACAAAAAATACAAACATTTATACAAACATTTGATTTAAGACTATCACATAATAAAATCGAAGTCAACGGAGAATGTCAAAACTTTGACAGGACAAAAAATGAAAATTTACAACATGTCGAAAAAGAGGTAAAAAAAGATTGCAGACACTGAAAAAAGCATCTGCAATCTTAATAAAAGTATGAGGGAAATATGTTTTATTAAATCTCGTATCCGGCGAAGTATCCTTCATGAAGAGCTTTACTTGCAAGACCTGTTCTTACAGCATCTCCGATAACTCTTACTTCCGGTACGAACTTCTTCAGTTCTTCAGAGAATGGATCGTAATTTCTGGAGCCCATTCCGACTACGATATGGTCGAAACCTCTCAGCCATTCTTCTCTTCCGTCTGTTGTGTACTGGATCTTAACATCGTGATCAGTAACTTCCAGAACCTTAGCGTTAACATAGCTCTTAACACCTGATCTGTGAAGGCTGTCCATCAGTACATTACGGTTCGGCAGACATACATTTGTCATAAGCTGTGGCATCATTTCTACCAGAGTTACTTCTACATCACCGATGCTTCCTGTTTTTACAAAGGAAGCCGGACGAGCGTCTGTCATCAGCATTTCAGCTGTCTCGCAGGCAACTTCTCCACCACCGAGGATACATACAGTTCCCTTCGGTACGGTCACCTTACGGCTCAGGATATCATGAGTAGTAGTTACAGGGTAATCGGTCAGACCTTTGATGAATGGTGGAACAAACGGTCTTGCACCGGTAGCTACGATAACTGCATCAGGAGCAAATTCCTTAATATCATCTACAGTAGCTTCTTTGTTGAATTCAAATGTAACACCTGCTTTGTTAGCGCGGTATGTAAGGTGTGATAACCATTTACACATTTCCTGCTTACCAGGAGTAACAACAGCCAGTGCAAGCTGTCCGCCGACCTGACAATTCTTCTCCCATACAGTTACGTGATGTCCACGCTCTGCTGCGATTACGGCTGCGTACATTCCGCCAGGGCCTGCTCCGACAACCAGTACGTTCTTCGGAGTATCAACCGGGTTAAATGGATAATCGTATTCGTGACCAACCAATGGGTTGATGTGACACTGACATACCGGATGCTGTGGATCCTTAGGAGTTACACAACGTCCGCCGCATGAAGCACATGGTGTGATGTCATCAAAACGGTTCTCACGGGCTTTGTTCGGAAGATCAGGATCTGCAAGTAACGGACGTCCGAGAGAAACACCGTCTACCAGTCCACGCTCTACGATATCTGCAGCATAGCGGATGTCGTTGATCTTACCAACAACGAATACAGGGATATTAACAACTTTCTTAATCTCAGAAGCTTCGTATACGTTACGTCCGATCTTCTTGCTGTGTGATGGGATGATATCCTGCATATCTTCGTACTGAACACCACCGGATACTTCTAACATATTAACGCCGGCTGCCTCGAACTTCGGAGCAAGGTATAACATTTCTTCCAGACTGTTACCACCTTCGATACGCTCTGAACCAGAGATACGAAGGATGATCGGGAAGTCTTCGCTTACGTTTCTGCGACATTCTTCAATGATCTCAAGGATCAGACGAGCACGGTTATCGATTGTTCCGCCGTATTCATCCATACGTTTGTTACGCAGTGGAGAAAGGAATGCACCTGGAAGCATGTAAGCATGTGCTGCGTGTAATGCGATACCGCCGCATCCTGCTTCTTCTGCACGGCGTGCAGCTTTTCCGTACTGTTTGATGATCTTCTGGATCTCTTTAATAGTAGCCGGTCTTGAAACATCACCATTTGCATTTGTATTTATAGATGGTCCGATCGGAGTAATACCTTTCATAGCGCAGATAGATTCCGGACCCGGGTGAATGATCTGTGGGATCAGTTCGCTTCCTGCATCTTTTACACGAGTTGCGAATCTCTTGAACTGAGGAACCAGAGAGTCCTTATCAAGAGCAGTAGTCTTTCCAATATACCAGTATTTGTGGTCAACAGTTACAGCGTCGATTACTACGTATCCTGCGCCGCCTTCTGCACGACGGACGAAGATGTCTGCCAACTGTTTTGGTACAGTTCCGTTAGTTGCTTCATAATGCATGCTCATTGGAGCCATTGCAATACGGTTTTTTAAAGTTGTTCTTCCAAGCTGAAGAGGCTGGAAGATCTTTGCGTCTTTCATATCTGTGATCATTTTGTTCCCTCCTGAACATATCGAAAATTTATCTGTTGAGCATAGTATAAACGAATCTCGAAGACGGTGTTTCACATTTTTTTGTTAAATAATCTACATTTTTCGAAAAAATCATGACAATTCACTTCTGCGAATGCAGACAAAAAATGCAAAAACGCTACAAGCATAAAAAAGAAAAAATGATTAATTAGAAAAACGTGATAGGAAAAATTGATTTTTTGTACATTGCTTGTGCACTATATTTGGGAATTTGTTCCGACACATAGTATGTGCTCGTGTTAAAATTTAGACAAGCTTTTAAAGGGAAAGTAAAGCTAGAGATACTATTTACTACCGTATAACGAACAGCTTCCGATTATATATTCAGACAAGTGATTCCCGTACCGGTCTGGATCGTATGGCGGAACAATGACTCCTGTTAACCTATTTAATAATGAAAGAAAAGAGGACGATTTCAAAATGAGTTATGATGCATTGTTTTCTCCAATTAAATTGAGAGGTCTTGAACTGAAGAACAGAATTGTACTTCCTGGTATGAATACCAAGATGGTTAAGGACAAACATCACGTAGCAGATGATATGATTCAGTACCACGCAGCACGTGCAGCAGGTGGATGCGGACTGAACATTGTAGAGCTGGTATCTATTTGTAAAGAATGTCATGCGTATTTATATTTCGGACTGTATAGTGAAGCAGACAGAGATGAACTGAAGAAAGTAACTGAAGCAATCCATGAAAATGGTGGTAAGGCAGCTGTTCAGATCTGGCACGGAGGATTCGTACCGGCTGACTTCTTTGACAAGACAAACGTAGAAGAGACACCGGATACAGTTACAGTAGAGCGTATCCATGAGATCATTAAGCAGTTCGGAGAGTCTGCTAAACTGGCTGTAGAAGCTGGATTTGATGCACTGGAGTTCCATGGAGCACATACATATCTTCCACACGAATTTATGAATCCGTCTCTGAACAACCGTACAGATGAGTATGGTAACCAGAGCCTGGAGAATCGTTGCCGCTTCAATCTGGAAGTTATCCGCGAGATGCGTGCTAACATGCCAGAGGATATGCCACTGCTTATGCGTCTGGATGCAGTAGATGAGTTACTCCCTAAGAATACAACTGTAGAAGAGACTATCCAGTTCGTTAACTGGGCAGAAGAAGCAGGTGTAGATGCAATCGACCTTTCAAGAGGTAATGCACGAAGCCTTGCAACAGTATACGAAGTACCGCCATATAACCTTGAGCCAGGTTTCAATATGGAAAACATCGCTAAGATCAAGAAAGCAGTTAACATTCCGGTAATCGGTGTTGGACGTGTTAACATGCCAGCACTTGCTAACAAGCTGATCGAAGACGGCGAGATCGACATGATCGCTATCGGACGTGCACAGCTGGCTGATCCAGAGTGGTGTAATAAAGCAAGAGAAGGTCGTGAGGATGAGATCCGTCGTTGTATCGGATGTACAGAAGGATGCTACGACAAGGTTATCGATCCAAAGGCTACACATATCACATGTACACGTAACCCAATGCTCTGCCTGGAATACAAAGGTATGCCAAAGGCTGAAAAGGCAAAGAATGTTATGGTCATCGGTGGAGGTATCGGTGGTCTGGTAACAGCAGAGATCCTGAAGAAACGTGGACACAATCCGACAATCTACGAAGCATCTGAGAGAGCAGGTGGAAGATTCAGATTAGCTGGTAAAGCTCCTAAGAAACAGGAATTTGAAGCAGCTGTTGACTGGGAGATCAAAGAATGTGAAAGACTTGGCATCGAGATCAAGACAAATACAACTGTTACACCAGAGATGATCGCTGAGATCAAACCGGATCATGTAGTAGTAGCTATCGGTTCTGAGTTCGCTACACCGGATCTTCCGGGCGTAGATGGAGCTGACATTGTTACAGCAGAGGATGTTCTGGCTGGTAAGGCAGAAGCCAAAGGTGAGATCCTGATCCTTGGTGGTGGTCTGGTAGGATGCGAGACAGCAACATACCTGATCAACAAGGGTGAGAAGAATGTTCGTATCATGGACAGCAGACGTGTTGGTAAAGCAATGGGTATGCTTCGTAGCATGTTCCTTGATATCGAATATCCTGGAAAGACAATCCAGAAGAGCAACCGCAGCAAGGTTACAGCAATTGGTGATCACACAGTAGATTACAAGTTTACAGATAAATTCAAGAAGACAAGCAATAAGTCACGTAGCTTCGATACATTAGTACTTGCTACAGGAGCTAAGTCTCGTCCGACAGCAGACCTGACAGCTAAATGTGATGAGCTTGGAATCGCTTACAATGTAATCGGCGATGCTAAGAAAGTACGTATGGGTATCGACGCAACAGCTGATGCATATAAAGTAGGTATGGAGGTATAAAAATGACAGTAGAAGAACGCCTTGAAGCTTTGGAAAAAGAATTACAGCAGATTAAAGATGTACAGGCAATTAAAGAACTGAAGAGTAAATATTTCCAGGCTCTTGATACAAAGAACTGGGATGAACTTGAGACTACAATGGCACCGGATATCGAGACAGCATATTCTAATGGTAAGCTGGTATTCCACGGACCAAAGGAAATCACAGATTACTTCAAGAAATCTATGCCGAAGACAGAGATTACACTTCATCAGGGACATAACCCACAGGTATGGTTTGAGAGTGACACAGTTGCTTACGGAAAATGGTATCTGGAAGACAGACTGATCTTCGCTAAGGGTGATCCGTATGAAGGACTTCAGGTAGAGGGTTCTGCAATCTACACAGATAAATATGTTAAGATTGACGGCGAATGGCTGATCCAGGATACAGGATATATCCGTATCTATGAAGAGCAGTTCATGCGTGATGAGACACATCGTATCCGTAAGAACATGTTCGCACCAAAGAAAAAGAAAGTCGTTAAGAAAAAGAAGACAACTGCTGTAAAGAAAGAGCAGTAAAGTAAAGCGAGAGATGCCGCTGTGCCAGTCTGGCATGGCGGTATTTATTATGCCAGGAGGAAAGTAAAGTGCTGCGCAAATATCTTAGAAAATTTCATTATAAATACCGTTTCGTACCGTGGTACCGCAAAGCGTACTATTATAAGTGTAAAAAGGATAAAATGGATGAGATCATTGCCAAATATAAGGAGCCGGAGGAACTTGCCGATCCGAAATATGTGAAAAAATTAAAGAGGGATATGATCCGCTGCCTGTTTAAATATGGTTCTTATTACAGTGAGTATTTTACATTTGGATATGAGGGGCAGGATGCAGAGTATCGTAATTCATTCATTACAGAGGGCATCCGTCTGAGTTATTATCCGCGCATGAATCAGCGAAAGAATACCGATCTCCTGGAGAACAAGTACCGGACCTACAAGAAATTCAAAGATATGTATAAGCGGGAAGTTATCCGCATTTTGAAAAATGAAAAACCGACCGAAGAGAATCTGGCAAAACTCCGCGAATTTGCGGAGCGGCATGAGAACTACGTGGTGAAACCGGTGTATGCAGCTTTTGGTAATGGTGTCAGAGTGGAGAATCTTGGTATGTATGATTCTGTAGAAGAGGCACATCAGGAGTACAGTAAGAGCGGCGCTGTCATTGAAGAAGTGATCGTACAGGGTGAAGCGCTGTCGAAGATTCATGCAGGATCCGTGAATACTCTGCGTATTCCAACCGCCATCATTAAGAATGAAGAGGGCGAACCGGAGATAAAATTATTCCATCCATCGATCCGAATGGGCCGGGGAGACAGCTTTGTGGATAATTTTAGTGCGGGAGGAGTCAGTGCACTCATTGACGCAGAGACAGGAGTCATTTATACTGATGGAGCGGACAAAAAAGGACACACGTATGAGTGTCATCCGGACAGCGGTATCAGATTTAAGGGATTCCAGATTCCGCAGTGGGATGAGGCAGTCTCTATGGTCAAAGAAGCAGCTATGATGATCCCGGACAATCACTATTGCGGGTGGGATCTGGCTTACAGCAGAGACCATGGCTGGTGCATGGTGGAAGCTAACTGTACGGCACAGATGGGTGCAATGCAGATGGTGACAAAGACCGGAAGAAAGTACGAACTGGAAGAGCTGATAAAGCAGATGTAACGATGAATTAGAAAGAGGATACATATGGGACAGACAAATAGTTTTACAAGATTTATCAATTCGAGAAAGCATATCAGATTATATGCCAGAGAATATGCCGAAGAGCATGGACTGAATGCATCTGAAGTAGAAAAGGATATCATACAGGCCAAGAAATACAATCACATTTCCTTTGGCGAATATGCATGGACCGGATTCTATGATCTGACACAGGAACAGAAGAAGACGGTATCTACACTCTGGTCCCGTATGGAATTTCGTAAGAAATTTACAGACCGACGTTATATCGGTATGTTGATGAATAAATATATATTTTCCAAAGTATTTGACGAATTTTATGGAAGAAAATGCGTGCAGGCTTCCGATGTGACGGAGGATGTACTGAAAGAGCTGGCGGAAGGAACCGGTAAGGTTGTATATAAGCCAAACTGCAAGGGGATGGGCAAGGGTGTCCGTGTCCTGCCGGTAACCTGTGCAGAAGATATAAAAGATGCACTTGACCACATTCGGAATGGCGGCAACGGAATCATAGAAGAATACATCTGCCAGGATGATGTGCTGAGTGAACTGAATCCAAGTGCGGTGAGTGTGGTGCGTTTCTATTCGGTAACGTCTCCATACGGAACCCATCTGTTTGCGCCTGTGCTGACTTCGGCACTGCACAAAGATATCGCCAATGGCTGCCAGGATGCGCTGACTGCGGTAGTGGATATCCGTACGGGAAAAGTGCTCACAGATGCTGTGGATCAGAACAAGATGGAAGAATATACGGTGCACCCGATGACAGGCGTGGCTTTCAAGGGGCTGCAGCTAAATCATTGGGATAAAACACTGGAAATGCTGAAGCGGGCTGTACCGCTTGGCAAGAAGATCTCTAATATCGGCTGGGATGTGGCAATCACAAAGGATGGACCGGTATTGATCGAGGCCAATACCATTCCGGGGTTTAATACCGCTCAGTATGCGGGATATGGATGGATCACAGATGGTTATGGATATCAGCCGCTGTTTGATGCGGTCAATGACATTCCGTTTGCAGATGACGGAAGATATGAACGAGTAGTTATGAGATTGGAATAGAAAGATAGTAGAGGAATTACAGATGCCGGACAAGATTAAGATGTATTATTCGAAATTGCGGAATATGGGAGACTGTCTGAATGAGCTGATCGTAAAGGAATGCTTTGGATATGAGGCAGAACGCCATTCTTTTCTGGATGGGGAGATCTGCGGGATCGGAAGCTGTCTGGGACAGTATACGCTGCATGGTTCGGCAATGATGCGTCTGCAGCAGCGGATCAACGGGATCCGTAAGCCCCATGTGTATGTGTGGGGGACCGGTTTTATCAATTATTCGGATGCGGATGGGAAGTTTTTTAAGCGGAATATGGAATTCTGCGCCGTTAGAGGAGAGCTTACCAGAAAGAATGTAGAGCGCATGACGGGAAAGAAAATGGACATTCCGATGGCAGATGCCGGAATTCTGGCGTCAGAGTTATTGAAAGAACGGCCGGAGGTATGTTATGATGTGGGCGTTGTACCTCATCTGTGTGATCTGAAGGACCCGGCGGTGGAGAAGCTGCTGGCATCCTATGATAACGCAAAGTTTATTAATGTAAAAGATGATCCTTTACAGGTAGTGAAGGAGATTGCAGAGTGCAGATACATTATTTCCAGCAGCCTGCATGGACTGATCGTTGCAGACAGTCTGGGAATCCCGAATATGTATCTGGTATTTGGAGACCGTCTGTTAGGAGACGGTTATAAATTTGAAGATTATTATTCGGCGTACGGTGTGGAAGCGCAGCCAAGAGATCTGCGCACAGAGAAGGCGCCGGAGTTAACAGAGATAGAAGAACAGTATCAGATCTTACCGGAGATGGTGGAGGAGAAGAAACGGCAGATGAAGGCAGCATTTCCATATCCGGTAAAAAACAGGTAATAAAACGGAAAGATACAGAAGGATATATCTAATGGAAGCGAAGAAGATTTCGGTAATTATTCCCACATATAATAGAAAAGAAAAGCTGCCGGCCTGCGTGGACAGTGTGCTTGCGCAGACCTATCAGAATATCGAAGTGCTGGTAGTGGATGATGCTTCGACGGATGGGACAGAAGAATTATTCCGTGAGATCAGCGATCCTAGAGTGAAGTATCTGAGATATGAAGAGAATCATGGCGCGTGTTATGCGAGAAATTATGGCGCGGTACGCTCGGATGGTGAACTGATCGCATTTCAGGACAGTGACGACACCTGGCATCCGGACAAGCTGGAGAAGCAGGTGCGCTTTCTGGAAGAGACACAGGTGGATATGTGTTTCTGCGGAATGAACCGGATAGCGACAAATGGCAATCAGTTTCATTTTCCGGTGCATGATTTTCATAAGGAACATGCGGTGGAAGAATTCCTCGCGGAGAACAGAGCCAGTACGCAGACCATGCTGATGAAGCGGGAGGTTTGGGAGACACTGCGCTTTGATGAGAATATCAAGCGGTATCAGGATTGGGATTTTGGTATCCGTGCTGCGAATACATTTGATCTGGGGTATATGCCGGAGGCATTGGTAGAATCGGAAGTGGGTGCAGACAGTATTTCGGCGCGAGTTGCGTCTTATCAGCATCTGCTGCATTTATATAAGAAACATCAGGATCTGTATGAACAGTATCCGAAGAGTATGGCAGTGATGAACCGGAGAATGGGTAAGCGTGTACATCCGACAGATCCGGCGCTTGCTGCAAAGCATTTTAAAAAGAGCCTGAAATTAAGTAAGAATCCATATGATCTGAAATATTGGATCATGGACAGCATAAGAAGCAGTGTGAACGGAAGAGAAAGGAAGGTTTCGGAATGATAGCATTTGTAATCCTGCACTATCGTGCAGCGGATATGACCAGAAAATGCGTGGAACGAATCAAGGCACTGGAAGGCGACAAGAAGATCGTGATCGTGGACAATGCATCGCCGAATGGAACAGGACAGGAACTGTTGGACGAATATGCAGAAGATTCAGAGATTAAAGTCATTCTGAATCCGGAAAATTCCGGCTTTGCAAAAGGTAATAATATGGGAGTGCGCTGGGTACAGGAGAATGTGCCGGCGGATTTCGTGGTGGTACTTAACAATGACGTGGAGATCTTGCAGAAAGATTTCTGCCCGAAGGTGGAAGCAATCTATCGCAGACATTCGTTTGATGTGCTGGGACCGGATATTATCTCAGTGTTTTCCGGTATTCACCAGAATCCGAAGAGCCTTCACGGATATTCACTGGAATCCGTAAGAAAGAAACGGGAAAAGGTAGCGCGTACAAAGAACCCGATCCTGCTGTTACTCAGCAGCGGAGAAAAGAACAGCCCGGCAATCTGGAAGAGAGTACAGCGCAGAAGAAGAGCAAAACAGTGTATCGACAGCAGTATCCCTACGGAGGGAAGTGTACTGCATGGTTCCTGCGTGATTTTTTCCAAACGCTATCTGAAAAAGCATCCGGAGCCATTTTATCCGAAGACCTATATGTATTTTGAGATGGAGATTCTGGACTGGCTGTGCAGAAAAGATAAAAGTGTGGTGCGTTATGATCCTTCAATTGAAGTGCTGCATTACCAGTATGTGTCCTCCAAGCAGGAATACCGTTCGATCGTAAAACGGTCAAAGTTCGTGATCGACTGTCTGCTTGATTCTCTGACAGCAGCAGAAGAACTGATCCTGGAAAGTGAGGCAGAGGCATGAAAAAGAAGAAGATAAGCAAAGCGTCCAAGGCTTTTTACATAACGCTTTCCTATCTGTCTCCGAGATTGAATACGAAGTTATTATTTTTGAAAAAATTTGGACGTTTCCCGGATCTGAAGGATCCAAAGACATTAAATGAAAAGATCCTGAAGCTAAAGCTTGAGACTTATGGCAGGGATCCACTGGTGAGACAGTGCGCAGACAAATACTGCGTCCGGGAATACATTGATAACTGTGGACTGGAGCATTGCCTGAACAAGCTGATCGCAGTTTATGACACACCGGAAGAGATCGAATGGGACAAGCTTCCGGAGCAGTTTGCCATGAAATGGAACTTTGGATGTGGATATAACATCATCTGTCAGTCTAAGAAGGAATTGGATATTCCGGCGACGGTAGAGAAGCTCCGCAAATGGGGCAAGGAACCATTCTGGGCGTATTTTTCAGAGCTTCAGTACCGGAAGATTGAGAAAAAGATCATTGTAGAAGAATATATCGGCGGATCAGACGGATCACTTCCGGAGGATTACAAATTCTACTGCTTTCATGGAAAAGCGTACTGTGTGATGGTATGCGCAGGCAGAGAAGAAGGCTGGCCGAAGTTCTATTTCTTTGACCGGGATTTTAAGTTGATGCGTATTAACAGAGATTCGAAAAATGCACCGGAAGGCTTTGCGCTTCCCAGACCTGCGGGACTGGAAGAAGCCTTTCAGACAGCGGACCGGCTGAGTGAAGGATTTCCATTTGTCAGAGTGGATCTGTACCTGACAGAGAAAGGAGTCCGATTCGGGGAAATGACATTCACGCCGGCTGCAGCATTGGATAATAAACGACTTCCGGAGACAGATCTTCTCTTTGGAAGCATGATGTAGGAGAGGGATATGAGAGTAGCAATTGTAGGAGCGGGCAATACCGGATGTGCGATTGGAGCAGACTATGCCGGTAAAGGTCATGAGGTGACGCTGATCAAGACATCGCATGCCATGCATGATGATAACTTTCGGTATCTGTCTGAGAATCAGGGCAGGATGGTGCTGGATGAATTTGGGGAAGAAAAAGTAAGTCACATTGCCCATGTGACGAGAGAGATAGAAACAGTAAAAGGACAGGATGTGGTCTTTGTCTGCGTGCAGACAGGCTATCATCAGGATGTATTGGCAAAGATACTCCCGCATCTGGAAGCGGGGCAGATTGTGGTAGTGAACCCTGGATATCTGTCAACGGCCTATGCCATTGGAATTGGCATTCCGGAAGGCGTGATCATCGCAGAGGCAGAGAGCAGCTTCATCGATGGACGGATCATGGAACCGGGAAGATTTAAGGTGGGATTTCGCAATGTAAGGAATCCGATCGGTATCTATCCGATGCACCAGAAAGATTATGCTGTTTCCAAATTAGATCAGCTCGGCACGCCGTTTGCCTATGCAGACAGCGTGATCGAGACGGCGCTTCACAATCCGAACATGATTGTTCACACAGTTGGGGCAGTCATGAGTATTCCGCGGATTGAAGCGACTGGTGGTGATTATTGTATGTACCATGAAGTATTTACTCCGTCAGCGTGGAAGATACTGGAAGCACTGGATCAGGAGAAAATGAATATCTTAGAACATCTTGGACTGGAGCCGGTTCCATATGTGGAAATGTGCAAATACCGCAACAGTCTGGACGATGAGAGTGATGCGAAGGAAGTATTCTTTGCGTATGCGGCAATGCCGGAGCGTGCAAAGGGACCAACATCCGTGAATTCCAGATATATTACGGAAGACATTCCACAGGGACTGGTGTTGATGGAATCACTGGGACATGTGCTGGATATTCCGGTTCCGGTGTGTACATCATTGATCGAGATCGCATCGGCAGCACTGGGTACGGATTTCCGTGCCGGTGGCCGTACCCTGGAACGTCTGGGAGAAGAGAATGTGCAGCAGATATTGAAGGAACGGAAAGGCGAGTAACGGACATGTCACAGTGGAATGCTGTTAAGAAAACATGGAAGATGGCAGAGAGTCTCCGCAGACAGCGGGGAGGGCTTGCGATGCGGTATTTTCTGGATGCCATAGGCTGTGGCTATCGGCACGGCGCATCGCCTGAGAATTATCTGGTACTGCGCTTCTATGAGCTGAAAGATGCAGAGCGTTATCAGTATCTGACTTCCGGCAGGTCATCTAAGGCAGACCGGGAGCTGAACCGGCGGCTGCCAAAGGAAGATGCCAGGATCATGGCACAGAAGCATCTGTTTTACCGACAGTTTGAAGGACTGGTAAAGCGGGAATATCGATATGTGCCGGATACGGAACCGGCAGATTTTGAGGCATTTCTGAAGGGTCATGAATGCATCATATGCAAGCCGAGTCGGGGAATCATGGGGCATGGAATCCGTAAGGTTCGTACAAAAGAAATAGAAGATATTCCGTCATTCTATGAGGAATGCAGGAAAAATAATATGCTGGTCGAAGAATGTATCGTGCAGCATGAAGTACTGGAACACGTCCGTCCGGGATGTGTGAATTCCATTCGGATCAACGCAGCCAGAGACCAGAAAGGTCAGATACATCTGATTGGTGCCTGTCTGAAATGTGGTGGCGCAGGAGCAGTGGCGGATAATTTTCACTCCGGCGGTATCGCATATCCGCTGGATCTTGACAGAGGATGCGTATCGGGACCTGGAAGAAATAATACAGAGATCCGGGACTACGACAGACATCCGGGAACCGATTATTATATGCCTGGACTGCAGATTCCACACTGGGAGCAGATCAGAGCATTGGTAAATGAAGCAATGGAAAGAATGCCGGGAATTGGCTACGTGGGATGGGACATTGCAGTGACGCCGGATGGGTGTGAACTGATCGAAGGGAACTGTCACTGGCCTGGCGGCAATATTATACAGTTAGATGGGATTGGCAAATATCCACAGATACAAAAGTGTTTAGAGGGAGCAGCAGAGGAAGATGGGAAAGAAGAAAAACATATTATTGGATAATTATCTTGTGAAGAATCTCAGAGCATATCCGGTTCTGAAGAAGAAATTCATGCATTATATAGAAGGGACAAAGGAACTGCCGGAAGGATTTACCAAGCGTAAGTTATTCCATGATTATCTGAAGGTGCGCAGAAACAATCCGGAAAAACGAGTGTCTCAGTCGGAGTATATGATCTTCGGCTTCTATGGCTTAAGTCCGGAAGAACAGAAAAAATATCTGACGGATATCGAGGCGACCAGACTGATGCGCCCATATAATAACGAATCTGAGAAATATCTGAAAGATAAATTAAGCTTTTTGAAGAACTTTACACAGTTTGTCAGCAGGGGATGGCTCTATGTGCCGGAAGCAAGCTATGAAGAGTTCGATGCATTTGTGCACAAGTATCATGTGGTTGCGCTGAAGCCACAGTATTCCAGCTGGGGAATCGGATTTATCCGTCTGACAGAGGCAGAGTTTGACGCGAAAGAAGATAAAGAAGAATTCTATCAGAAGATGATCAAGGGCAGATATCTGGCAGAAGAATTTGTAGAATCTCATGAATCACTGGCAGTATTCCATCCATCATCACTGAACACGCTGCGCGTGATCACATTCCGTAACGAGGATCGGTTTGAAGTATTCGGATGTGGATTACGTGTGGGCAATAACGGACTTCATGTGGATAACGCTCACGGAGGCGGAATTTTCTGCGAGATCGATCCGAAGACCGGTATTATCAACACAGACGGGATCGATGAATGTGCCAATACCTATATCGCACATCCAATGACCGGTATGCAATTCCGAGGTGTGCAGATCCCATTCTGGGAGGAAATCTGTGCGCTGTGTAAGGAAGCATCACAGGCACTTCCGTGTCTGCGTGTGGTAGGCTGGGATGTGGCAATCCTTTCCGATGGAAGACTGGAACTGATCGAGGGCAATCACAGTCCGGGAATGAATATCGTACAGGCGCCGGCAAAGCACGGTGTGCATGATAAATTTGAATCTATGCTTTTGGATTACTACGGAGATCCGGAGCAGTATATGTAAAAGAGCGGAGCTGTTGTGTGAACAACGGCTCCTTTTGATTGCACAGAAAATGTGAAAACGGATGGACTTTTTTTAAACAAGGGCAGGAGATACACTAAGGATAACAAAAGGCGTCTTGTTAAAATTAAAAGTTTTAAATGTTATGTATTATATGGAGGTTAAAAATGGCTATTCTAAATATTATATTGGGAGTATTTGTGCAGTTCCTTTCTAATCCGACAATTCTGATAGCTTTGATCGTACTGGTTGGTCTTCTGATGCAGAAAAAGAACAAAGCAGATTGCATCAAAGGTACAGTCAAAACTATCGTTGGTTTTACATTGATCAGCAGTGGTGCCGGAATCGTTCAGACAGCAATCACACCACTTAACACTATGATGCAGGGAGCACTGGGAATGACCGGTACTCTTCCGGTAAATGAGTCTTGTTTCGCAGCAGCATCTGCTCAGTTCGGAACAGCACTTTCAGGAATCATGGTTATAGCAATGTTAGTTAACATCATTGTTGCACGATATTCAAAATTCAAATTCGTTTACCTGACAGGACACGAAGTTATGTGGGAGTCTACATGCTGTGCTATCGCAATGGATCTTCTTGGATTCCCACTGTGGCAGACAATCATCTGTGGTGGACTTCTGACAGGTACTTACATGGCAGTTGCTCCGGGACTTATTTACAAATCAGTATGCAAGTGTACAGGAAGCAAAGACCTGGCAATCGGACATTCCGGAATTATTTACTACTGGATCGCAGCAGTTATCGCTCGTGTAACAGGTAACAAAGACAGAGATGCAGAAGAAATTCAGATGAACAAGAACCTGAACATTCTTCGTGATCTGACAATTTCACTGTCACTCGCAATGACAATTGTATATATTGTAGTTTGTATTATTACTATGATTACTGCTCCGGATCTTGCATCTGAGACTCTTGCAGGAACTAACTTCATCATCTTCTCTATTACATATGGTGTTCAGTTTGCAGTGGCTATCTATGTAATCCAGGCCGGTGTTCGTATGGTGGTAGCAGAGCTCGTACCTGCATTCAAGGGTGTTGCAGACAAATTTATTCCAAATGCGGTACCTGCACTTGATATCCCGATCATCTATCCTTATCAGCCAAACTCAGTACTGATCGGATTCCTGAGCGCTACAGTAGGAGCAATCATCGCATTCTTCCTGCAGGTAGCAATGGTTGGAACATCAGCAGCACTTCCGCTGATCCTGCCAACCCTGTTTACATCATTCTTCTATGGTGCAACAAGCGGATGTATCGGTAATAAAGAAGGTGGACTTCGTGGAGCAGTTATTTCCAGCATTGTTACTGGTATTATGATCGCATTGTTCCCGGCACTTCTGATCAAGTTTGGTAAAGTATTGGTAGAGGGAACTACATTTGGTGGCTCTGATGCATCCGCAACAGGTATGTTGATTACTCAGCTTGGTGGAGTAACAGGTGGAACTGTATTTACAGTAATCTGTGTTATCCTCTTCCTGCTTCCAATGGTTTATTCAGCAATGACAAAGAGCAAACCTGGAATGACAGAGAGATAATTATAGTTAGAAACATATTATAAGTATTTGAAAATGAAAAGAGGTAATTATAATGAAAATCAATAAAATTCTTTGCTGCTGTATGTCGGGATTGGGATCATCTTTCCTGGTAGAAATGAATGTAAAAAAAGTATTGGAAAAATTTAATATGACGGATGTTCAGGTAGATCATGCCGGTATCTATGATGCAGCACCAGGGGTGGCAGACTTATTCATATGCTCCTCAGATATCAAGGAAGAGTGTGAAAAAGCAGGTCCGACAATCGCATTGGATCGTCTGACTGATTATGCTGAATTGGAAGAAAAATTCGGAGCTTATATCAATAAATAAGGGAGACAGCTATGTCAAAAGTTAAAGAAATTTTAAAAAAAGAAAATGTCAGAATCCTGAATCAGGTTAAGGACTGGCGGGAAGCTATCAAAGTTTCCACAGATCCGTTGATTGAACAGGGCTATATCACTGAAAATTATCCAAAGAGGATTATTCAGTTGACAGAAGAACATGGCGCATATTATATTGTAGCCAAGAATCTGGCACTGGTACATGCAAGACCGGAAGATGGAGTGCTGAAGCAGCAGCTGGCTGTAACAGTGATCCGTAAGCCTGTTGTGTTCGATAATAAAGAAGATGAACCGGTGCAGCTGTTTGTTACACTGTGTGCGACAGATTCTAACAGTCATCTGGAAATGCTGCAGGAACTGGCAGAGATTATGATGGACGAGTCCAGAGTTGAAAAATGTGTTCAGATGGAGACTCCGGAAGCGTTATACGAAGAAATTACGAAAAGGGGATAAAACCGTGGCAGACCCAAGGATTTCCTTGTCGCAGAATGAAAAAAGAATTGTACAGCTTTTGATAGAACGGATCTGGCCGTTGAAGGCCAGTGAAATCACAGCCCTGACCGGAGTATCGCGAAGGGCTGTGTATTACAGCTTGGATAATATCCGGTATCTGTTGAAACAATTGGAGGCCGGAGAACTGGAACGCCAGGACGGAGGCTTCCTGCTGTCAGATGAACAACGTATGATTCTGAGAGAACAGTTGGGAAGAAAGGCGGTACAAAAAAATAAAAAGGAGAGAATCTCTTATATTATCTGTGCAGCGCTCAGCGATAAAACACTTCGTTTCAAAGAATTGGAAGAACGCTTTGAAATGTCCAGAAATGCTGTATTTGCAGATCTGGCAGATGTGAAGAGCGAGTTAGCCAAATATCATCTGGAACTCAAGAATTCCAAAAGCCGTGGTTATTATGTGGAGGGAGACTGTCTGTTGAAGCGAACGGTATTTCAACTACATATACACAGACTGCTCAGGAATTGGAAAGTTGAAGAACTTCACTTTTTTGATGACGAAAATTTGCAATCCGATAAAGAGCGTATGCAGAGAATCAGTGATATATTGGAGCTGAATATGAGTGATCAGGCCCAGCTTGAATTAGTGTATCTAATGCGGATGCTCCGTCAGGAATCCGAGACTGCGGCTATGCAGGAAATGGATACGGATGTTATTCGAGATACGGAAGAATGGAACGCTGTAGAACAGGTCTTTTCAGAACTTACAGAAAAAGATAAAACCTGTCTGACGTTATGTCTGATGAATCTGAAAAGCGGAAGCAGTTTTTCGGGAGAGCGGGATGAAGATCTGGAGTTGTGGGAATGCACAAAGAAGCTGATTGATTTGTTTGAAATCGTGGCATGTGTATCGTTCGATAAGAAGAATGAATTGAGGCAGTCAATTTATATGCACATGAAGCTGTCTTGTTACAATTACCGCAATCTGGTGCCGCATGTGAATCCATTGCTGGAAGAAATTCAGGAGAATTATGCGGCGTTATATCAGATGACGAAATCCTGTTGCGAGAGGATGTTGGCTGATTTCCCGTATAAGATTGATGAAAACGAGATTGCGTATCTGACGATGCATTTCGGTGTGGGTATGCATGATGCAAGTCGTCAGGCAACGAAATCCAGAGTGCTGATCAGTTGCCCGAATATTACAACCAGCGCAATACTGCTTTCCAGCGAAATTCAAAAACAGTTTGACAACATTATCGTAGAAGACATTGTTAAAACCAGTGAGATTGAATATTATCCTCATGAGAATAATATTGATTTTGTGATTTCCACAGTGACATTTGAATCCCGTTATCCGATTATACGGGTGCATCCGATTCTTACAGATGAGGATAAAGCGAATATCGTAACGCTGATGATGCTGCTAGGAATCAATTCTAATTCTGACAGTATGCAGTTTAAGATTTTGTTGAATATTGTAAGACAGAATGTGGACGATGAGACGTATGTGCGGATCCGAAAGGATCTGAACCGGTACCTGAATACAGAAGGAAGACTGGTGAACGTACCGACGGACTATCAGCCGGGTCTATATGATGTGGTTCGGAGATTTGGTGTACGGTATATTGAACATGCATCAGATGACTGGGAATTGGCAGTGCGAGAGACGGCTGATCCGTTGTTAAACGGCGGCTGTATTCATCAGTCTTATGTGGAGAAAATGATAACGCTTGGCAGAGAACATGGACCTTATTTCGTTATCAGTGATGATGTGGCAGTGGCGCATGCAAGACCGGAAGACGGTGCAGAAGCCATGGGTCTGGCGTTAAGCATTTACCGCCAGGGTGTGATGATTGGTGATAAGGAAGTTCGATTTTTATTTGTACTTGCGACGCCGAATCAACAGGATCATCTGCATATTCTGGAAAATGTTATGGAATTTTGTAATAACAAAGAAATGAGAGATAAGATTGCGGAAGCAGAAAGTGAAACAACAGCGCTTGAGCTGCTGAATGCTTATCAATAAAGGAGAAGGGAAATGAAATTATATGTAGATATTGCAGATTTAGATACAGTGAAAAAAATCGGTGAATATTTTCCAATCGATGGATTTACTACAAATCCTAAGATTCTGACAAAGGCCGAGAGACCGGTAGCAGAAATGATGGAAGAATATAAGGCATATGTAGAAGAAAAAGATGTTCAGGTATTCTTCCAGGTGACTGGTGAGACAGCAGAAGAAATGTTCGAGCAGGCAAAAGCACTTCATGCATACTTTGGAGAGCATTTTGTAGTGAAGATTCCAGCTGTAAAAGAGGGATATAAAGCAGTAAGAATGTGTAAAGAAGCAGGCATCAAAGTAACGGTAACAGTTGTACACTCTATGATGCAGGCACTGGTTGCAGCAAAAGCAGGAGCAGACTTCGTAGCACCTTACGTCAGCCATATTGATAATATGGGATCAGACGGAATCGAATGTGTAGCTGAAATGGTAACAGCTTTTGAAAATGGTGGATATCCTTGTGAAGTTCTGGCTGCAAGCTTCCGTACTGTAGATCAGGTAAAACGTCTGGCTGTTGAAGGGTGTCAGGCTGCTACTCTGGCACCGGATCTGTTTGATGCGCTGATCGCACATCCGGCTACAGACGCTTCTATGGAAGGTTTCAAGACAGCATGGGAGAATAAATTTCCAGGCAAACAGATCAGTGAACTGATTCCTCGCTAATTATTGCTGATATTCGGTCAAAAGAATAGTATCTTATAAAAATCCGGCTTTGGTACAGGAGATTTCAAGCGTAAGATCTCTTGTATCTTAGCCGGATTTGTCATTCGGTGAAATATTATATGGGGATTAAAAATATCTTCCCCCAGTGGTTCCTGGACCACCACAGCAGACGCTTCCGCCGCCACAGAGGTTGCACACCAGATTGGCAATGCAAAGCTTCATGCAGTAATCGCTGCCGCCCATCGAGTAAGGACGATAAGGATTTTGTCTGGTCTGATACCAGCTTCCGCCACTCTGCAGACGCTGTAAGAGTACCTGATACTGCATGTTATTCGGGTCCATCTGATAAGCAGTCTTGGCGTGCTCCAGTGCGGCTACATTATTACCAAGTCCGGAATTCGCCATAGCGCTGTAGTAGTACCACTGTGCACTGCGGTCTTTCATATCATTCAGCACATTCAGTGCTTCCTGATAGTGACCGCTGCCTATAAAGTTGGCAGCAGCACGCAGATGTAAGACATCTTCGTTATCCGTAGCTTCGGGACCGGCCTGTTGTCTGTAGCCACCGCCGAAGTCTCCCCAGAATCCACCGAAACCGCCAAAGCCTCCGAACGGATCCCCACTCTGACCGCTACCGTAGCTTCCGTATCCGCCGGAAGTACCGTAACCGCCTGTTCCATATCCTCCGGCTCCATAGCTGCCGGAAGAGCCGTATTCACGTTCTTTCATAATCTGCTGGTAAGCCTGCTGTACTTCTTTGAATTTGGCTTCTGCCTGGTCTTTGTTAGGGTTATTGATATTCGCATCCGGGTGGTACTTGCGGCTCAGCGTACGATAAGCCTTCTTGATCTCGTCATCACTGGCATCTCTGGATACCCCCAGAATCTGATATGGATCGGTCATGATTTGTTCTCCTGATTATTAACTGATTGGCGCTTTTCACAGATTGCCTCAAATCGGCACCATACGCCGGAATAGAGAATGTTGCGAAGAATCTCAGCATGAGTGAGGATCGGTAACTTCTCAAACTCACGAGAACATTCAGCAATCATCATCGTAAGGATCTGCTTACAGTAATCATCAAAATCTTCGCGTTCTCTGAATTGCATAAAAGGATTATAACACGCATTTGCAATATCGTCATCTATATCCTCATAAGCATCCATCAGATAAATGAATTTGCCCAGGAAAAATCCCATTCGGTGAAGGGAGTCTTTCCATATATCCTGCTTCCAGACAAAGATTTCAGCCATGATCTCACCGAAAAGACCGGCCATCTTGTC
>OGQN01001120.1_pt1 | contig 22428 bp, 19 predicted proteins | sample 1553231 | NCBI WGS metagenome assembly OGQN01 (sample SAMEA2579950, study PRJEB22360) | human gut metagenome | biome: human gut; feature: human-associated habitat; material: faeces | place: Denmark | collected 2008/2010 | reverse complement strand
AAGTTTAATTTATTATAGAACGAAAATAGTGATTTGACAAGTAAAAGTTAACAATTGTAAAGTGGAAAATATATAAAATTACAAAAATAAACTAAATCGGTTGACACTGGCATATCATAGTGCTATATTATGGACAGAAAGGCTTTGCAATAGAAAAGCAAGTATACAAATGTAAACATGGATATTTGGAAGGAGATAACTATGGAAGGATTTAATGTTAAAGACAAGAGCTTATTGGAAAACAAAGAATTTCTTCAAGAGTTGATGGAAAGAATGATGCTTGTACATACTTTTGAAGAGAGAGCATTCTGGTTGTTTGGACAGGGACTTGTACACGGAACTATGCACCTGAGCATTGGAGAGGAAGCAACAGGTGTTGGTACTTCAGCAGCACTTACAAAAGATGATTACATGCTGGCTACACACCGTGGACATGGACAGGCGCTTGGAAAAGGTGTTAATGTAAATGACATGATGGCAGAGATCCTTGGACGTGCAACAGGTACAAACCATGGTAAAGGTGGATCAATGCACATTTGCGATTTCGACAATGGTATCCTTGGAGCCAATGGTATCGTTGGTGGTAACGGACCTATCGCATGTGGTGCAGGACTCAGTATTAAGATGCAGAATATTCCGAATCGTGTATGTGCTGCATTTTTCGGAGATGGTGCTTCTAACGAAGGAGCAATTCTTGAGTCTATGAACCTGGCATCTGTGTGGGAACTGCCTGTACTGTTTATCCTGACAGATAATGGATATGGAATGTCTACAGCAAAAGCAAAAGCTACTAAGACAGTAGACTTCGGAAAGAGAGCAGATGCATTTGGATTTAAGGCATTTGAGTGTGACGGTAACAATGTTCTTGAAGTATATGAGACAGTTAAGGAAGCCCGTGAGTATGTAATGAACGAGCATGGACCGGTTCTCGTAGTTGAGAATACATACAGAACATCTGGACATTCTAAATCAGATAATAATAAATATCGTTCAAAAGAAGAGATCAAATATTGGGAAGATCACAGCCCGATCATCCGTTTCCGCGAATTCCTTGTAGAGAATAAGATCTTTACAAATGAGGAAGTTGACGCTATGCAGGCAACTGTTGATAAGAAGATCGAAGATGCAATCGAGTACGCTAAGGCTCAGCCACAGCCGGTTGTTGCAGATTTGGAAGCAGACGTATACGCAGAGTAGTTTAGGAGGAAAAGAAAGATGAGTGAAATGAGAAAGATTTCTTATAGAGACGCGGTTCGTGAAGCTATGGTTGAGGAAATGCGTCGCGATGAAAAAGTATTTTTAATGGGTGAAGATATTGGTGTTTACGATGGAGCATTTGGTGTTTCCAAAGGAATGATTGAAGAGTTTGGACCGGAGAGAGTTCGTGAGACTCCTATTTCTGAGCAGGCTTTCGTAGGAGCAGGTGTTGGTGCAGCGATTACAGGTATGCGTCCGATCGTTGAGCTGATGTTCTCTGACTTCATGACAGTATGTTATGACCAGATTATCAACCAGGCTGCAAAGATGCACTTCATGTTCGCAGGTAAGGTAAGTGTACCTATGGTTATCCGTACACCAGCTGGTGGCGGTACTGGAGCAGCTGCTCAGCATTCACAGTCTCTGGAGCAGATGTATCTGCATGTACCTGGACTGAAGGTTGTAGTTCCATCTACACCATATGATGCAAAGGGTCTGTTAAAGCAGGCAATCCGTGACAACAACCCAGTCATCTTCCTTGAGCAGAAGAAACTGTACAATGTTAAAGGTATGGTTCCGGATGAGGATTACACAATCCCATTTGGCGTTGCTGATGTAAAGAGAGAAGGTACAGACGTAAGTATCTTTACATACGGAAGAATGGTGCAGATGAGTCTTGACGTGGCTGAGAAGTTAGCAGAAGAAGGAATCAATGTTGAGGTTGTTGACCTTCGTACTCTTTCACCACTTGATACAAATACAATTATTGAATCAGTTAAAAAGACACACAAAGCTGTAATCGTTCATGAATCTGTTCAGTTCGGTGGCTTCGGCGGTGAAGTTGCTGCACAGATCACAGACAGCGAAGCTTTCTACTATCTTGACGCTCCAATCAAACGTGTTGGTGCTTTGTACTGCCCAGTGCCATTTAACCCGACACTTGAGGCTGAAACATTCCCTACACCAGCTAAGATCGAAGCTGCAGTAAGAGACGTTTTATAGGAAGATAGTAAGGAGGAAGCATAATGGCAACAGAATTGACGATGCCAAAGAACGATATGGACATGGAAGAAGGTACTATCGTTAAATGGCTTAAAAATGTTGGCGATAAAGTAGAAAAAGGTGAGATGTTCATGGAGATCGAGACAGACAAGACTTCCATGGAGATCGAATCTCCGGCAACAGGAGTTCTCCTTGCTCAGTTCTATCAGGGCGGAGATGTAGTGCCGGTTAATACAGTTATGGGATATGTCGGAGAAGCCGGAGAAGCTGTTCCGGAGCAGGGCGCAAAGGCTGCTGCTGAGGAAGCTCCGAAGGAAGAGAAAAAGGAAGCACCTGCTGCAGAAAAAGCACCTGCAAAGGTTCTGTCTGATGCAAGTGGAATTCCTGCAACTCCATATGCTAAGAAGCTTGCAAAAGATAATGGAATCGATCTGAAAGAAGTAGTTCCGACAGGTCGTCACGGCGAGATCCGTGCAATCGATGTATTTACAGCAATTGAAGCTTCACCGGTTGCAACACCGCTTGCTAAGGCAATGGCAGCAGATCTCGGCGTAGATCTTTCAACTATTCAGGGATCCGGATACAGAGGAAAGATCCTCAGTGATGATATCAAGGCAGCATTTGCTCAGGCTCAGACAGCAGCAGAGGAAGAAAATGTTGCAGGCGCAATGAAAGAGATCGCAGAAGTACTTGAGCGTAGAAAACTTTCTTCTATGCGTAAGGCTATCATGAAGAACATGAACTCAAGTCATACTGAGATTCCTAACGTAACACAGAACATCAAGGTTGATGTTACAGAGCTGCTTGCTCTTCGTGCTAAGATCAACGAGGGTAAAGAGAAAGCTGAGAAGGTATCTGTAAATGACCTGATTATTAAAGCTGTTGGTAAAGCTACAGCTAAGTTCGAGAGATTCCGCATGACGCTGGAAGGCAACGAGTATGTTGTCCACAAGCAGGTTAATGTGGGAATGGCAGTTGGTATCACAGACGGACTGGTTGTACCGGTAATCAAAGACGTTGATAAGAAGACACTGCTTCAGGTATCTAAGGATGCAAAAGAACTTGCTAAGAAAGCAAGAGACGGTAAATTAAAATCAAGCGAAATGGGTGACGGACGTATTACCATTTCTAACATTGGTATGTACGGAACACACAGCTTTACACCAATCATTAATCAGCCAGAGGCTTCTATCGTTGGTGTATGTGGAACAGAGGATGAGCTTGCACTGGTAGACGGACAGGTAGTTGTACGTAAGAAGATGATGATCTGCGTAACATTTGACCACAGAATCCTGAACGGAACAGAAGTCTGCGAATTCGAGTCATACTTGAAAGAGCTGATTGAAAATCCGGTCACAATCTTGATTTAATCTAGGAGGATAATATGGCAACAGAATTAACTATGCCAAAGAACGATATGGACATGGAAGAAGGTACTATCGTTAAGTGGCTGAAGAATGTTGGAGATAAAGTAGAAAAAGGCGAAATGTTCATGGAAATCGAGACAGATAAGACTTCCATGGAGATTGAGTCTCCTGCAGCAGGAGTTCTTCTTGCTCAGTTTTATCAGGGTGGAGATGTAGTCCCGGTTAACACAGTTATGGGATATGTCGGAGAAGCCGGAGAAAAGGTACCGGAGCAGGCAGCAAAAGGAGATGCACCTGCAGCTGAGGAACCAAAAACTGAGGCAGTAGCATCTGTAGCAGAGAAGAAAGAAAATGAATATGATGTAGCTGTAATCGGTGGAGGTCCTGCTGGATACGTAGCAGCAATCCGTGCTGCACAGCTTGGCGGAAAGGTTATCATCTTCGAGAAAGATACCGTAGGTGGAACATGCCTGAACAGAGGATGCATCCCGACTAAGACATATCTGAAAACTGCTGAGTACATTCATCATATCGAAGCAGCTGCATCAAGAGGCATTGTAGTTAATGCTGAGCACAGCGTAGACATGCCAAAGGTTGTAGCATATAAGGACAAAGTTGTAAAACAGCTGACAGGCGGTGTTGGAAGCCTGTTAAAGGGAAATGGCGTGAAGCTGGTATCCGGAGAAGCTTCTCTGGAAGATGCAACAACAGTTGCATGTGACGGCAAGACATACAAAGCTGACAAGATCATCCTTTGCGGTGGATCTAAAGCAATCCGTATCCCGATTCCGGGTGTGGATCACAAAGATGTTATGACCAGTGATGAGATCCTGGCTATGACAGAAGTTCCGGAAAGACTTGGTATCATCGGTGGTGGTGTAATCGGATGTGAAATGGCATCTGCATTCAGTGCATTCGGAAGCAAAGTTACCATCGTAGAGGCTATGGACCGCGTAGTATCTATGCTTGACAAAGACATTTCTGCAGAAGTTGACAAGACTCTGAAGAAAGGCGGCGCAAGCGTTAATTGCGGACGTAAAGTATTAGAGATCAAAGACAATGGCGGACATCCGGTAATCGTAACAGATAACGGAGAATTTGAAGTAGATAAAGTCCTTCTGTCAATCGGACGTGCAGCAGACCTTGGATGTCTTGGTAAGCTTGCTGATCAGATCAAGACAGAGAGAGGCAAGATCGTAGTAGATGATACGATGAAGACATCTGTTGATAATATCTACGCTTGTGGTGATATCAACGGACGTATCATGCTTGCTCACTCAGCATTCAAGATGGGTGAAGTAGCAGCTGAAAATGCAGTAAAGGGAACCGCAGTAAAATGTGACCTGAGCTATGTACCAAGCTGCCTGTACCTGTCACCGGAAGCTGCTTCTGTAGGTCTTACAGAAGAAAAAGCAAAAGAGGCTCATCCAGAAGGAGTTCGTATTGGCAAGTTCAATATGGCTGCTAACGGAAGAAGTGTTGCATCTGGAGAGACAACAGGATTTATCAAGGTAATCGCTGACAACAAATATGGTCAGATCCTTGGCGTACATATGGTAGGCGGCGTAGCATCTGAGATGATTGCAGAGGCAGTCGCACTGATGCAGATGGAGATTACAGTGAATGAAGTAGCTGAATCTATCATTCATGCTCACCCAAGTTATTCAGAGGCATTTGCAGAGGCATGCGCAGACTGCCTTGGAATGTGCATCCACCAGCCTCCGAAAAAAAAGAAATAAGACAATTTCTAATTCCTTCTTAAAATGTTTATAGTGAGAAAAGCGCTTCTGTATGGGGAAGCGCTTTTTTCGCGTTTATATTAGGTTCTTAGCTTTGAATTCAAAGATTAGTGTTTGATGGAACTGTTACGAGTGCTCCATTTCGGTTGGATGTACACTTGCGTATTTATTGGGATTGGTAAAATGCAAAATGATACAAAAGATTGAAGAAAAATGAAAAGAATGATATGATTAATGAGAACAATCGTGTTGCAGGGTGGCTGACCTCCATTTTATATAGAATGGGGGTGGTGCTGATGAGACATTTTGATTTTAAAGACCTGATGGCCTTCGGAATGTTTATTCTTGCATTACTGACATTCATTTTTTCGAATTTGAAGTAGTGCATTAAAGCTAACAAAACCGCCCTTGTACTTTGGCGAGTAAGGGCGGTTTTTACTTAACATACTGGTCAACCCCTTGTGGGCGGTTGTTCTTTTATTAGATTATAATATAGATATATTTAAATAGCAATAGATTATGAAATATCTCAAAGAACAGATTGAATTATTAACATTATTTTGACAATATTTTCATAGACATTTTAAATTCAGATTGTTACAATGTGAGTATGCATTGAAGAAGGAACGATATGCAAATATCGAAATGAGGTGTTAGGATGGAAGAGCAAAAGAAATGTGCGGTTAAGCGGATCGGAGTATTGACTTCCGGTGGCGACGCACCAGGTATGAATGCGGCTGTACGTGCCGTAGTGCGTACAGCACTCTACATGGGAATTGAAGTAGTAGGTATCCGTCGCGGATGGCATGGATTGATCAGTGGAGACATGTACCGTATGACAGCGGTGGATGTGTCGCATATTATCAACGAGGGTGGTACAATGCTGTATACAGCCCGCAGTGATGAATTCCGTACTAAGGAAGGACGTAAGAAAGCATACGATAACTGTAAGCTGTTCGGACTGGATGGAATTGTGGCAATCGGTGGTGATGGTACATTTGCCGGAGCTTTGGCACTTTCTACGGAATATCCGATCTCTGTAGTTGGCATACCGGGTACAATTGATAATGATATCGGATGTAGCCACTATAGTATAGGATACGACACAGCAGCGAATACGGCAGTAGAAGCAATCGATAAGATCCGTGATACGATGCAGTCTCATGAGAGATGCTCGGTTATCGAGGTCATGGGACACAGAGCAGGTAATCTGGCACTGTATGTTGGTATTGCGACAGGTGCAACAGCCGTTCTGATTCCGGAAGAACCTTGGGATTTTGAGGAAGATGTTGCGGAGAAGATCCGTAATGCAAGACTTGCAGGGCGTACCCATTTTATGGTAATCGTAGCAGAGGGAGCTAAGCGTAAAGCAGACGGAACGCTGGATAATGAAGTGGTTGGTAATGGTACTGCCGGGCATCAGGTTGCAGATCTGATCCGTGCAGAGTTGGGACTGGATCCTAGAGTGACCGTACTCGGACATATTCAGCGAGGCGGTTCACCGACAGCACGAGATCGTGTGACAGCTACCCGTATGGGATATGTGGCTGTAAAGGCTCTGGCAGAAGGTAAGACGAATCGTGTAGTCGTGCGCTATTTTGGTGAGATCAAGGATGTAGATATGGTAGAGGCTCTGAAGCAGGAGAACCGGCTGGACGAAGAGGAAAAGCAAGTTCTGAGAGCAATGACATTCTCATTCTAGAGCGAATGCGGTCATCTTAAAGTATAAAGAAAAGTATAAAGAATGGGAGGCGTCGGATATGCAATCCGGTTACCTCCCATTTATCATATGAATCCTTTTGCGATTTTTATATTAACTGATTAGTCTGTCATTGCTCCGGACTTCTGTAACTCTTTCTGTGCCCGCTCTGATTCAGAAGGCATAGACATTTTCCGCGCATCGCGGAAGAATGTTGCGGAAGTGATGATCATAACTACACATACGATGTAAGTCAATGTGGACAGTGACAGGAAGCATGCAACCTTATATGCAATGACTACACCGATACATCCGAAAATGGACAGCATAATCGTTGCGGTACGGTCGTATTTTCCTTCTTTGATGAATTTAAAGCAGGATGCGTTCATCAGGAAAGCACAGGAACCCATCATGATCGGGAATGCAACTCCGATGTTCATACCAAGTGCGCCAACAAGTGCCATGCATGGAGCATACAGACCAACACCGATCATCATCAATGCGCCAAGGAAGAAGTTAATGATCACTCCTACGACTAATTTAATACCGCTAAGTCCGGTTGCAGTGCCGACAGCACCGAATGGACCGACGCCGGCGTTCTTGCATACAAGTGCAACAGCCAGGATTACCAGACCGACAGACAGAGCATAACGAACGGTTTTCAGATCCCATTTGCAGACGATGCCGGAACCAACGAGTGCGCCGATAGCAGCTGCGGCCAGCATGAGATAAAGAGTCAACGGATCAATGTCTACGAAAGTCATAAAGAGGATGCCCTCTAATGCAACGGGAATCGTGTTGCCGACATTTAATGTACCCGGAATAACCTCATCATTCGTTGATTTGGTGAATTTGAAACATGCAGACTGTGTTGCAAAACATCCGATACCCCAGGTATCCAGCATGTTGGTGAATAAACCGATCAGGGCAAGTGTAATACCCTTTTTGAAATGAATCTCGTCTTTGTGCTTGATCAGATCGACAATCAGAAACAAAGCAGAGCAGATTGTAAATGCGATCAAAACAATTCTTAGTAAAATTACTGCATTCATTTTAACCCTCCAGATAAATATACCAAAATATTGTGATAAACAGTTACCTGGCAGATGTCCACCCCGATAACCTTGGAAATCCGCCAGCATTTTTAATTTTATAACTTTGTCTTTTGTTAAACAATTTAAGAAAATTAAATGGGTCATTTAATATATCTAAAGAGTGGAGGAATTGAAGAAAAATGGTTATGATATAAAAAATATTGAATGGGTCGTTTAACATTTCTAATGTATGCGCGGTGGATGCGTCTTACTGGCTGCTGCAATTATATAATAAAAAAGAGTGTTACAAACAGGGAGCAAAAAATGACAAAGTACGAAATGATTCTAAGCGTGTATCATACACACAGCATATCAGTCACAGCAGAAAAATATAATTATACGCAGTCAGCGATCAGTCAGGCAATTAAGAGCTTTGAGAAAGAACTTGGTCTTCCGCTGTTTAAAAGAACGAAAAATGGCATGCTGCCAATCTCAAATACAGAAGAAATTATCCGGGAATTGCGAACAATCTGCGATGCCGAGAACCGTATTGCGGATATTGCATCGAATCTGACCAGTCTGAAAAATGGTTATATACATATCGGAACGATCAAGAGTATTGCATATAACTGGTTACCTTCCATGGTAAAGAATTTTTCAAAAAAATATCCAAATATTCATTTTAAAATATCAATGGGAAGTTCTTCGCAGCTTCATGATAAGCTGGATCAGAATGAGGTGGATTGTATCTTTGTGTCCAATTATCTGCTTCCGGATAATCTGGAATTTTATCCGATGGATACGGATGAACTGATGCTCCTGACGGCGAGAAATCATCCACTGGCAGACAAACTGAAGGTGAATCTGACTGATATTAAGGACGAGAATTATATTTATTCAGAAGATGGTTTTGACTTTGAAGCGGGTGGGATCTTTGAGCAGAATGACATTCATCCGACTGTGCTTTACCAGTTAGATGATGACGTGGCTGTCCAGAAAATGGTATCCGATGGGATGGGAATCAGTGTATTACCGAAATTATTGCTGTCCAATCCGCCATTCGACATCTGCATCCGCCCATTTACGGAGCATTACAAACGGACATTGGGCGTGGCATATCTGAAAGACAGCGAATTGAATCCGGCGACAGAAGCGTTCTTGGAATATGTAAAAGAATGGAAATCAAATAAAGGAGAACAGCGAAGATAGGATGAACATCAGAAAGACCAGAAAAGAAGATGTCCCAGTAATTATGGATTTGTATGAAAATGCAAAAGCATTTATGCGCAGCAAAGGCAATCTGACACAGTGGAATGATGGATACCCATCGGTAGAAATTATCACAGAAGATATCGACAATGGTAATTCTTATGTGTTTGTGGAAAATGATGAGATCGTAGGAACATTCGCGTTCATCATCGGTGAAGATTCGACTTATCAGGTGATCGAAGATGGCGAATGGCACAGCAGTAAGATCTACGGAACCATCCACAGAATTGCATCATCCGGTAAAGCGAAAGGCTTGGCAAAGACCTGCTTTGAGTACTGCAGTGAAAAGATTGATTATCTCAGAATTGATACGCATGAAGATAACCAGCCGATGCAGGATGCAGTGCTCAGATATGGATTCCAGAAATGTGGAATTATATACGTCAGAGACGGAAGTAAGAGAGTGGCATTTGATTATATAAAAGGATAGAGAATATGGGTATTCTTTCGTAACAGTAGCAATTCCATTGATTCTCGGTCTTTTATTTCTCTGGTTTGGAAAAAACTGTGGAACAGAGCAGGAAAAAGAAATAAGGAATATCGGCAGCGGTATACAGGTCATACCACACTTCGTGTGATAAGAGTGGTAAAGCACGAACTGGAGGAGCATGATTCCAATGAACAGGGACCGGAAAGCGTGATCTATGTTACGTCCTATACGCCGGTGTATGAGTATATGGTCAATGGTCAGAGATACGAATATGAGACGCGCGTGGGAAGCACTACAGATCAGTATCCCATCGGAATGGAATGTCCGGGATATTATAATCCGAGTAATCCGGCGGATGTGACAGAGAGCCTGACAGATATAGCAGGCGGCGAAAGCCGTTTCTGGAGTCTGTTATGCTTTGTGATTGGGGCGTTGGCTATCGTGTACGCGTTAGTGCGAGTGTGGACGGTTATGCCATTATTGTGAGAGGTGAGTATGTGATTTGGGATATGAAGGATTACTGCTGACGATGCAGAAGTAATATTGGGAGTAAACGAATGAAATGAGTCTCACAGGAGAAAATCTTGTGGGACTTTTTAGTTGTAATGAAAGCTCAAGATAATATCTGTATGTGCATAAAAAGGTAATCAAAGGTAATCAAACTCAAATGAGTAATAAAAAAGCGAGAAGCCTTGATTTACAAGGTTTCTCGCTCACTAGCTAGTGCGGAGAAAGGGACTTGAACCCTCACAGTGTTGCCACCACTAGAACCTGAATCTAGCGCGTCTGCCATTCCGCCATCTCCGCTTGCTGACAAAAGCTATATTACCATAGGCAATATGAATTGTAAAGAGTTTTTTGAAAAAAATAAAAAATTTCTTGTACGGTAGTTTTTCAAGGTAAACAGGGAACCCTGTTGCATTTACTCTGAAAAGCCAGGTCTCATATTGAAAAAGGACAGTATTGGGAATACAATAGATAAAACAGGAGGTGCAGATATATGTACGCAGAGGAAGTTGCAAAATTACAGAAAATTATAGATGACAGCAGCAGGATTGTGTTTTTCGGAGGTGCGGGTGTATCTACGGAGAGTAATATTCCGGATTTCCGGAGTGCGGACGGACTTTATCAGCAGAAGTATAGGTATTCGCCGGAGCAGATTGTAAGTCATAGCTTCTTTATGCAGAATCCGGAGGGATTCTATGAATTTTATAAGAATAAAATGATGTTTCTGGATGCAGAGCCGAACCCGGCGCATAGAAAACTTGCGGAGATGGAGCAGAAGGGAAAGCTTACAGCGGTGATCACGCAGAACATTGATGGGCTTCATCAGCTTGCCGGAAGTAAGAATGTGTTGGAACTTCATGGAAGCATCCATCGCAATTACTGTATGAAATGTGGCAAATTCTACGATGCGAAGTATGTGAAGTATGCAGATGGCGTGCCAAGATGTGAGTGTGGCGGCATGATCAAGCCGGATGTTGTATTATATGAAGAAGGACTGGACAGTAATGTGATCGATCGGAGTATTCGTGCGATCAGTGAAGCGGATACATTGATCATTGGAGGCACATCTTTGGTGGTATATCCGGCTGCAGGATTTATTGATTATTTCCATGGCAAGCATCTGGTAGTGATCAATAAGAGTGCGACGGCGAGAGAAGTGGGTGCGGAACTGACCATTTCTGCACCGATCGGGGAGATACTGAGTCAGATTACGTTATAATATGATTGTGGTAAGTTCATGTGGATTTAGACCTTGGAACTCTGGCAGCACACATAAGAAAAGACTGGAAAGAGCAGGTAGACAGATTTATGAATGAGATGAGACAGACAGCGTGGAGCAGAGAATATCGGAAGAAGCCGTACGTGACCGCTGTGATATTGGCGGTATTGATTGTAGCTGAGATATTTATCCTGAGCGGCATACTTGGATATTTATTTGGAACGGCGGGAGTGGTACTTCATGAGATTGTGCTGGCATTGATCGGTGTATTAATGATTCTGATCATGCGAGGCAGAATGAAGACGGCATTTCCATTTCGGAAGCTGAAATGGTCTGGTATATTTGGCTCTTTGATCCTGTGGGGCGGTATCTTGCTGCTGACCAGCGTGGTGACTCTTACGATGGCGTATTTTTTCCCGGACCAGATGCTGAATGCGAGTAATGGTGTAGATGAATTGATGTCTGCGACACCGATGTGGATCGACTTGCTGGTGGTTGCAGTGACACCGGCAATCTGCGAGGAGATTGCATTTCGCGGAGCATTACTGACCTGTTTTCGTGGGACGCGGAGCAAATGGACTGGGATTATTATCGTAGGATTATTCTTTGGTGCGTGCCATGGCAGCGTGTGGCGTATGGTGCCAACGGCGATACTTGGACTTGTTATGGGATATGTTCTGTTTGAGACGGAGAACATCTTCTATTGTATGCTGATACATTTTACCAATAATGCATTTTCAGTAATACTGACAAATGCGCTCGTGTGGCTGGAGAGGCTGCAGGGAACAGGCGCACAGGCAGTTGATGTGGCAACAGACAGACTGCCGTTAGCATCTGTTGGCATTTATATGATTTTTGCAACGATAGCACCACTGCTCTTATATATAGGTAACTATCTGATTCACAGGAGGCAGCCGGGATATACGAAGGTATTCCCACGGGAGAAAAGAGGAGCGCTGTGGGGAATGCTTGGTGCCTGTGCAGTTCTTTTTGGATGTGGAGTCTTTCTGATATCCGCCGCTGTTGTGCTCCAGGTAATGCTGGGGTAAAAAAAGGATTGCCTTTCTGGAACGAATTGCTATAATGGAGTATAGATTTAATATAGGATAGTAGGCTTGTGAGCCAGGCATGAGAGTGCCGATGGAGGATAAAATGAAGATATTGATTGCTGGTGATGGTAAAGTTGGAGCATCACTGACTCGGGAACTGACAGCAGCCGGGTATGATATTACACTGATTGATTCGAAGCAGAACGTGTTGGATAGTAGTATTGAGCGATTTGATGTGATGGCGATTCGGGGTAATTGCGCATCTATGGAGATACTGGAAGAAGCAGGCGTTAAGGATGCGGATCTTCTGATCGCGGTGACAAGTGCGGATGAAGTTAATTTGTTGTGCTGTCTTACAGCACATGGTATGAATCCTGATATTCATACGATTGCACGTATCAGGAATCCGGAATACAGCAAGCAGATTTATCGGATGCGTGGGACATTTGCGCTGTCATTGTCAGTGAATCCAGAGAAGCAGGCTGCGATTGAGATTGAGCATCTGCTGAAATACCCGGGGTTCCTGAAGAGAGATTCTTTCGCAAAGGGAAGACTTGAGATTGTAGAACTGAGAATTGGTTCGGACAGTAAGCTGAAGGATCTGGCATTGAATGATTTGGATTCCGTAGCAAAATGTAAAGTACTGGTATGCGTTGTATTGAGAAAAGGCAAGGTAATTGCACCGGATGGTAATTTCGTATTGCAGGAAGGCGACCGTATCTTTGTTACGGCACCGACCGATAATCTGACGATATTATTGAAGAATCTGGGCATTATTACGCATAAGGTACGTCGCGTTATGATCTGTGGCGGTGGTAAAGTCAGCTATTATCTTGCTGAGAGACTGAAGAAGAGTGGTATGATCGTGCAGATCATTGAACAGGATTATGAGAAATGTCTGGATTTGGCGAAGCGTTTGCCGGAAGCCAGCATTATCCATGGAGATGCCAGTAATCAGGCACTGCTGGAGAGCGAAGGCATCCAGGATTGCGATGCGCTGATTACGATGACTGGAATGGATGAGCAGAATATCATCATTTCTTTATATGGTAATAACTGTGGCGTGCCGCAGGTGATCACGAAGGTAGGACATCTGGATCACACCAAGATTATCGAGAATCTTCCTATAGGAAGTATTGTGAGTCCGAAGGAGCTGTGTACCAATGCAATCGTACGTTATGTGCGTGCAATGCATAATCAGGAAGGTGCTGCGATTACGGTGTACGGTATCGCGGATGGTCAGGCAGAAGCACTGGAATTTCTCGTGGAGAAGGATACTAGATACTGTGGAGTGCCATTGAAGAACATTGAGACGAAAAAGAATATCCTGATCGCAGGTATTTCTCATAAGGCGAGGACAGAGGTGCCGGATGGAGAGTCCAGCTTTGAGGTGGGCGATACGGTAGTTGTTGTATCCGGTCGTGACGAAGTACTATATCAGTTGGATGATATATTTGAATAGGTGAGGAGACGTCATTATGAACTATAAGATGGTTGGGCGTTTTCTGGCCCAGATATTGACTGTGGAAGGTTTGTTTATGATTCCGGCGGTGATCATCGGCTATGTATGCGGAGAAGATAATGCCATGCAGGCACTGCTTTGGAGTATTCTGATCATTGCAGTGGTGGTTGCGTTTTTAAGGCTTACCTGCAGGCATGCGGCAAGCGGATTCTACGCAAAAGAAGGTTTGGCGTGCGTAGGACTTGGATGGATCGGTATGTCATTATTTGGTGGACTTCCATTCTTTATCGCTCGCGAGATTCCGAACTATGTGGATGCATTATTTGAAATCGTATCCGGATTTACTACAACCGGATCATCCATTTTACCGGCAGTAGAAGACATGTCCAAATGTCTGTTGTACTGGAGAAGCTTCAGCCACTGGCTGGGCGGTATGGGTGTGCTGGTGTTCCTGCTTGCGATTGTGCCGGCAGGAGGCAAGGGCAGAGGCTATACGATGCACATTCTTCGTGCGGAAAGCCCGGGACCGGTCGTTGGTAAACTGGTTCCTAAGATGAAGGATACAGCGAAGATCCTGTATCTGATCTATATTTTGCTGACGGTCATTAATATCATTTTCCTGTTGGTTGGTCATATGCCGGCATTTGATGCATTTTGTACTGCGTTCGGCACAGCCGGAACCGGAGGTTTTGGTATTAAGAACGACAGCATGGCAGGTTACAGTCCGTATCTGCAGAATGTGACGACCGTATTTATGTTATTATTCGGAGTGAATTTCTCCTGCTATTATCTGCTTTTGATCAGGCAGTTCAAGGCAGTATTCTTTGATGAAGAATTACGGTTATATTTTTGCGCTGTGCTTGGAAGTACGGCACTGATTGTGTGGAACCTGCGAGGATTTTACGGATCTCTGGGTGAAACTATACGACATGCGGCGTTCCAGGTGTCCAGTATTATTACAACCACTGGATTTGCTACGACGGATTTTGATAAATGGCCCGGATTTTCCAAGGCGATCATATTGTCGCTGATGGTACTCGGAGCGTGTGCAGGAAGTACCGGAGGAGGTCTGAAATGCGGACGCGCGCTGATCTTGCTGAAGAGTGCACATCGTAATATTCGTAAAGTTCTGCATCCACAGAAAGTGCAGGTAGTGCGCAACAACGGTCGTATGGTGGACGAGAAGATTGTGGCAAGCATCAATGCGTACATGGCTATCTATGTGATCATTGTGATCTTAAGTTTCCTGATGATATCCATTGATGGATTTTCGGTGGAGACGAATCTTTCAGCAGTGCTTGCATGTTTTAATAATATCGGACCGGGACTGGATGCTGTAGGACCGACCTGTAACTTTAGCGCATACAGCATTTTCTCCAAATTAGTACTGATCGGAGATATGCTGGCAGGTCGACTGGAGATATTCCCGATATTGATCCTGTTATCAAGATCTGCGTGGAGCCAGAGATAAGTGCATCACAACTGGATTTTGCTACAATATTATATGAAGTTTACCGTATAAACGGAACTGTATAGATACATTAATAAGGATAGTAAGGAGAAGAATTATGGGTAAGTATTTTGGAACAGACGGCTTCCGTGGTGAGGCCAATGAAGTGCTGACAGTGGAGCATGCCTTCAAAGTGGGACGTTATATCGGATGGTATTACGGACAGGAACACCGTGCAAGAGTCGTGATCGGTAAGGATACCAGACGAAGCAGCTATATGTTTGAGTACTCTCTGGTTGCAGGTCTGACAGCTTCCGGTGCGGATGTATGTCTTCTGCATGTTACGACTACACCGAGTGTGTCTTACGTGACAAGAACCGAGGATTTTGACTGCGGTATTATGATTTCTGCCAGCCACAATCCATTCTATGATAATGGTATTAAGCTGATCAATCACAAGGGACATAAGATGGATGCTGATGTTGAGGCGAAGATTGAAGCCTACATTGACGGAGAGATACCGGAGCTTCCACTGGCGAAGAAGGATCAGATCGGACGCACCACAGATTACTCAGCAGGACGTAACCGTTATATCGGATATCTGATTTCTTTGGCAACCAGATCTTTTGAAGGTAAAAAGGTAGGACTTGACTGTGCAAACGGAAGCTCATTTATGATCGCAAAGAGTGTGTTTGATGCGTTGGGTGCTAAGACCTATGTGATCAATAACGAACCGGATGGTCTGAATATCAATACGAACTGTGGATCTACTCATATCAACGTGCTGCAGGAGTATGTACGTGAAAAGGGACTGGATGTAGGATTTGCTTACGATGGAGATGCGGATCGCTGTATCGCAGTGGATGAGAACGGCAATGTCGTAGACGGTGACCTGATCCTGTACGTATGTGGTAAATATCTCAAAGAAACAGGACGCCTGAATGGTGATGCGATCGTGACAACGGTAATGTCCAATCTCGGATTATACAAAGCCTGCGATAAAGTGGGCATGAAATATGAGAAGACCGCTGTTGGCGACAAATACGTATACGAGAACATGGTAAAGAATAATTATTCTCTGGGCGGTGAACAGTCCGGACACATTATTTTCAGCAAGCATGCGACGACCGGAGACGGTATCCTGACTTCTCTGATGATTATGGAAGTTATGCTGGAGAAGAAGATGACCCTTGGCCAGCTTACAGAGCCTGTACGCATTTACCCGCAGCTTCTGAAAAATGTGCGTGTTACAGATAAGAAGACTGCCCGTGAGAATCCGGCAGTGAAGGCAGCAGTTAATGCAGTGGCAGAGACGCTGGGCGATGACGGACGTATTCTGGTGCGTGAGAGCGGTACAGAGCCTGTGATCCGTGTCATGGTAGAAGCAACGACGGATGAACTGTGTGAGAAATACGTAGATCAGGTGATCGATGTGATTCGCGCAGAAGGTCTGGTTGTGGGATAGAACGAACGGAATCTGGAAATAATACCTCCTGTAATAGGAGGTATTTTTTATGGATAAATATGTACCGATCAGAGATGTATATGCGAGAGAAATCCTTGATTCGCGAGGGAATCCTACGATCGAGGTGGAGATACTGGCTGGAGAGAAAACCGTGGGGTGTGCAAGTGTACCGTCGGGTGCGTCCACCGGGAAATATGAAGCAATCGAACTGCGTGACGGAGAGGCACGTTACATGGGAAAAGGTGTGGAGCACGCGGCTGACCATGTGAATGCACAGATTGCGCCGGAGATCGTGGGGATGAATGTGCTGGATCAGAGAGGGTTGGATGAGGTGCTGAAGAGACTTGACGGCAGCAGGAATAAAGGGAAACTTGGCGCTAATGCAATTCTCGGGGTGTCGATGGCAGCGGCGAGAACAGCAGCAAAAATATCTGAACGTCCATTGTACACGTATCTTGGCGGTGTACAGGCGAGGACATTGCCGGTTCCGATGATGAATATTATGAACGGTGGCAGGCATGCGGACAACACGATTGATATTCAGGAATTTATGCTCCTGCCTGTGGGTGCGCCAGATTTCCGGGAAGGTGTAAGGATGTGTGCGGAGATCTACCAGAGCCTGAAAACGCTGCTTGGGCAGCGCGGCTGTAACACGGCGGTAGGAGATGAAGGTGGTTTTGCACCGGATCTTCCGGATGCGAAAGAGGCACTGAGGATGTTAATGGATGCCTGTAAGATGGCAGGGTATCAGCCGGGAAAGGATATGTTGTTTGCACTGGATGTGGCAGCGTCTGAGCTCTACGATGAGAAGCTGAATGCTTATGTGTTTGACGGTGAGAGCCGGATGCATGGACGGAAGGTTCTGCGCACGACAGATCAGATGATCGCGTATTATGAGGAACTGCTTGCAGAGTTTCCGATATATTCGATCGAAGATCCGTTGGACGAAGAAGACTGGGAAGGATGGGTCAAGATGACTGCGCACCTTGGCGAAAATGTATATTTGGTAGGAGATGATCTGTTTGTGACGAATACCGAACGTCTGAAGAAAGGGATAGAACTTGGTGCAGCCAATGCGATCCTCGTGAAGATCAATCAGATCGGAACGTTAAGTGAGGCATTTGATGCGGTGGAAATGGCACACCGGGCAGGCTGGCAGGCAATCATATCCCATCGTTCGGGAGAGACTGGGGATACGATGATTGCGGATATTGCGGTCGCATTTAACACGGGGCTTATCAAGGCCGGTGCACCGTGCAGATCAGAGCGTGTAGAGAAATATAACCGGCTCATGAGGATTGAGGAAATGTTAGGAAAGACAGCAGATTTTCCTTGCTATATGGACACTCCTGTGATAAAATAATTATGTTTAATCCGCAGGAGGTGTGAATCGTGGAAATTTTGAAGACCGTATTAATGATTTTACTTGCAATCGATTGTATTGCACTGACAATAGTTGTATTATTACAGGAAGGTAAGTCGGCAGGACTCGGAACTATCGGAGGTATGGCTGATTCTTACTGGGGACAGAACAAAGGACGTTCTATGGAAGGTACTTTAGTGAAGGTTACCAGAGTGCTCGCAGTATTATTTATCCTGCTTGCGCTGGCATTGAATCTGAAGGTATTTGCATAAGAAGATGAATTTGGATGTAAGGCACTCTTGTAATAAGGGTGCCTATTCTTATGTGCAGAAGTTAGGAGAGAAGATGGACCAGACATTTGAGAAGAGAAAAAAGATTATATATGAATTTATATGCGATGATATGTATGTGCCGATGAAGCTGAAGGAGCTTGCCATTCTGCTGCAGGTGCCGAAGGAGCAGCGCAGTGAGCTGAAAGCGGTCATGGATGCGCTGGAGGCAGAGGGCAAGGTGCATGTATCCCAGAAGGGAAAGTATCTCAAGGGAGCAGGACGGACGCTGAGAGGTGTCTATCAGGCACACCCGCGAGGATTTGGCTTTGTAACGATAGAAGGGGAGACAGATGATATCTTTATCCCGGAGAAGGAGACCAATGGAGCACTTCACGGAGATACGGTGGAGATTCTGTTAACTGCTTCGCCGGAAGGAAAGCGTAAGGAAGGTAAGATCGTGAAGATCGCGGAGCGCGGTACGGCAAAGATTGTAGGTCTCTATCAGGTGGCAAAGGGCAAGCATTACGGATTTGTGATCCCGGATAACCAGAGATTTCTGCAGGATATCTTCGTGCCGGAGGAGCGCGCAAAAGGCGCGGTAGACGGTCATAAGGTGGTCGTGGAACTGACGTCTTACGGTTCAGATAATGCCAAGCCGGAAGGTAAGATCGTAGAGATTCTTGGTCACGTGAATGATCCTGGCGTGGACATCATGTCAATCGTAAAGAGCTATGATCTGCCGGTTGAATTTCCGGAGAAAGTGATAAATCAGGCAGAGCGTGTGCCGGAAGAGGTCAGTGATGCAGATATGGCGGGTCGCAAGGATCTGCGTGAGTGGGTGATGGTCACGATCGATGGCGAAGATGCGAAGGATCTGGATGATGCGGTATCGCTTACGCGGACAGAAGATGGCAAGAACTGGATTCTGGGCGTACATATCGCAGATGTGGCGAATTACGTGCAGGAGCGGAGTGCATTGGACAGAGAAGCACTCCATCGTGGAACCAGTGTCTATCTGGCAGACCGTGTGATCCCGATGCTGCCACACCGTCTGTCGAATGGTATCTGTTCGCTGAATGCAGGCGTGGACCGTCTGGCAATGAGCTGCATTATGACAGTAGATGCCAAAGGAGATGTAATCGATCATGAGATCTGTGAGTCTGTGATTCGTGTTAATGAACGTATGTCTTACACCAGCGTAAAGAAGATCCTGGAAGACCATGATGAGGAAGAGACGATGCGTTACATTGATCTGGTGCCGATGTTTGAGGAAATGGAGCAGCTTGCCGGTATCCTTAGAAACCGCAGACATCAGCGGGGTTCGATTGACTTTGACTTTCCGGAGAGTAAGATCATGCTGGACGAGGAAGGACATCCGATGGAGATTCGTTCTTACGACCGTAATGTGGCAACGAAGATTATCGAAGATTTCATGCTGCTTGCCAACGAAACGGTAGCAGAAGAGTACTACTGGCGGGAGATTCCGTTCGTATACCGGGTACATGAGACACCGGATGAAGACAAGATCAAGAAGTTAGCAATCCTGATCAATAACTTTGGTTATTCCCTGCATATTTCCGATGAAGTGCGTCCGGGGCAGATCCAGAAGCTGCTGGCGAAGATCCAGGGCACACCGCAGGAGACGATGATCAGCAGACTGGCACTGCGCTCGATGAAACAGGCAAGATATACGCCGGAGAATGATGGACATTTCGGACTGGCGGCGCGTTATTATACGCATTTTACATCCCCGATCCGCCGTTATCCGGATCTGCAGATCCATCGCATTATCAAGGATGATCTGCGTGGCAGAATGAACGAGAAAAAGATGGAGCACTATCAGACGATTCTGCCGGAAGTAACCAGACAGGCAAGTGAGACAGAACGCCGGGCAGAAGAGGCAGAGCGGGAGACCATCCGCCTGAAGAAGGCTGAGTATATGGAAGCACATATTGGCGAAGTATTTGAGGGTGTGATCTCGGGCATTACCAACTGGGGCATCTATGTGGAGCTGTCTAATACAATTGAAGGACTGGTTCATGTTGCAAATATGTACGATGACCATTATGATTATTATGAGGATAGATACGAGATGGTTGGCGAGCACACAGGCAAGACGTACAAGCTCGGTGAGACGGTGTATGTGCGTGTGATCGATGCCGACTGTCTGACAAGAACCATAGATTTTGAGATGGCTGATGAAGGAGATATGGAAGATGGCGAAGAGTAATGGCAAGCTGATTGCCAATAATAAAAAGGCATATCATGATTATTTTATTCTGGATACTTACGAGACAGGCATTTCGCTGGCAGGTACAGAAGTAAAGTCCCTGCGTATGGGCAAATGCAGCATCAAGGAGTCTTTTGTAAGAATTGAAAACGGCGAGGTCTTTATCTACGGCATGCATATCAGCCCGTATGAGAAGGGCAATATTTTCAACAAAGATCCGCTGAGACCGAGAAAGCTTCTGCTGCATAAATATGAGATCAATAAGCTGCTTGGTAAGACCAAGGAAAAAGGTATCGCAATTGTGCCGCTGAAGGTATATTTCAAGGGAAGTCTGGTGAAGGTAGAGATCGGACTTGCCAAAGGTAAGAAGCTGTATGATAAGCGTCAGGATATCGCTAAAAAGGATCAGCAGAGAGAAGCAAGCCGAGACTTCAAGATAAGGAATTTGGGATAACAGACGATCAAGGATTCAAGAAAAAAGAGAATGTGCTTTTGCACATTCTCTTTTTAAGTGGGACTATCGGAAATTAACTCGAAGAATTACGATATAATCCTCAACAAAGTCAAATCTACTCCAATAACCCCTGTTACGAATAGCTCTATGTCAGAGTATTCTGATAGTACTTATAATATCAAAACTGAGATAAAACAGCAACAAAAACATTTGTCGAACAAAGAAATTAGCGAAATAGTCGTAAAATATAGTTCTGGTATCTCGACATATGAATTAGCCAAAGAATATGGCTGTCATCGCCGCACCATAAGCGATAATCTCAAAAAGCAGGGAATTAAAGTTACTAATCAGCTCATGGAACGCAAGGGCGTCGTAGAATTAGTCATACAAATGTACTCAGAATATATTAAACCAGCAGATATAGCCAAAGCTGTCGGGATTAATGTCGACTCAGTACGAAAAATCCTAAAAGAGAATAATGTATATATTCGAAAAAGCTGGGAGTATCCGAGGGAATAGGATAGTTAAAGTCCTGTCGTTCAGACTGCGTTAGGACGTCACTCTGATAGCAGAATATGTATTTCTCACGGCTTTATTTTGCGGGCGTGCTTAGAGTTAAAGTCGTGAGAAAACGAGAATTTGCACCAATTCCTAAAAATGATTTTTGTGGATGAAGCTGTGCTCGATAATCTCCTGCCTATGCTATAATAGAGTCGATATAAATCGCGAGAGGATGGGCTTGCAATTTTTCGTAATATACGGAGGTTTTTTAGGAGTATATGAGTAAGCAAGAGTTTATCCGAAAAGAAATGAAGAACTTTGTCGTGAATGTAGCTTCGACGCATAAGATTCATATTATACAATCTGATATTTATGCAGGAAAAGCCAATCACATAAAGCGTGTGAAGATTATATGCACTACATTGACTTCGGTCGGCTTAGCAAGTTTTGTCTTAAAAATTTTGCCAGAATATCAGGCTGTGTCGTTGACGATAACTTTTATTCTTTCGTTAGCGACTACGTTTATAAATCTTCTAGAAAAAGAGAGCGATTATAAGAAGCTTTCCGATCAGACTAGAGTCACGGCAAATAAATTTTGGGAGCTCCGAGAAGATTGCTATAGTCTGCTATATGCGTTGAAAAGTGGTGACGATCTAGGGGGTATTGTCGAGAAATTTGACGAACTAAAGAAATTAAGAAAAGTGTATAATATGGAGCTT
>OGQN01001110.1_pt1 | contig 22540 bp, 27 predicted proteins | sample 1553231 | NCBI WGS metagenome assembly OGQN01 (sample SAMEA2579950, study PRJEB22360) | human gut metagenome | biome: human gut; feature: human-associated habitat; material: faeces | place: Denmark | collected 2008/2010 | reverse complement strand
CCGCCTAAGGCCGGCAAGACGACCGTCCTCAAGGACATCGCAGCCGCCATCAGCGCCAACAACCCCGACGTCCACCTCATGTGCCTGCTCGTTGACGAGCGGCCCGAAGAAGTCACGGACATGGAGCGCAGCATCGACGGCGAGGTCATTTCCTCGACCTTCGACATGCCCACCGAAAACCACATCGCCGTCGCCGAGCTCGTCATCGAACGTGCCAAGCGACTCGTCGAGATGGGTCAGGACGTCGTCATCTTGCTCGATTCCATCACGCGTCTCGCGCGCGCCTACAACCTGGGCCAGCCCGCCAGCGGGCGCATCCTCTCCGGTGGCGTCGATTCCACGGCCCTGTATCCGCCCAAGAAGTTCCTGGGTGCTGCCCGCAATATCGAGTTCGGCGGATCGCTCACCATCCTGGGCACGGCCCTCATCGACACGGGTTCCAAGATGGACGAGGTCATTTTCGAGGAGTTCAAGGGCACGGGCAACATGGAACTCAAGCTCGACCGCACGCTTGCCGACAAGCGCATCTATCCCGCCATCGATCCGGTGACGAGCGGCACGCGCATGGAGGAGCTGCTCATCGACCCGCAGGAGGCGCCGCTCATCTGGGGCGTACGCGGATTGCTCGCGAATATGAACAACACCGAGCGCGCCATGAAGATGCTCGTCTCGTCGCTCAAGGCGACCGAGACCAATCGCGAGTTCCTCATCAAGTCCGCTCGCAAGGCATCAAAGGCCGCGCAAAGCCTCTAGCGATACGCGCGCATACGATGCGTTGACGTGACGCCTCGGCCCATTGCGGGCCGGGGCGTCATCGTCTTGGTGGGGCAAAGTGGCTAGAAGTGATACCCGAAGCTATCTGCCCCGATGACGTCGAAGCTATAGCCCTCGTCGATAAAGTACTCGATGATCTGGGGAAGCGCGTCGGGCGTCGTCGGCTTGAAGTCCGAATCGTGCATGAGCACGTTGCAGGAGTTGCAGCCTTCTGCCTCGCGTTCGATGTTACCCACGAGGGTTTCGACCGATGCGGGCGGTTGAGTCGAGTCGCCGATGCTCACGTTCCAGTCGAAGTAATGCCAGCCATGCTCGGCCGCCGCTTGCCTGAACGCGTCAGTGCGTCCGGCGTTATAGCCGTTTGCGCTGCCACCCGGAAAGCGGATGAGCGTCGGCATGAAGCCGATGCGCTCGCTTACGGCCGATCCCACCTTCTCGATGTCGGCCACGAAATTGGCGGGATCTGCGTATATGTAATCGTAATCGTGCTCACTCGAATGCAGGCCAACTTGATGGCCGCGCTCCCAGATTTCTTTCACGGTATCGATGTGACCAGTGTTGCCGAGGATGAACCATGTCGCCTTGATTCCGTAGGCATCGAGTGTGTCGAGAATCTGTTGCGTATGCTCGGAGGGGCCATCGTCGAAGGTGAGGTAGACAACCTTCTCGGTGGGCTTCACGTCATTTGCGCTCTCGCTGGTCGCGGCTCGATCCTGCGCGTTACCGGTGAGCATCGTGGCGGCGGGGTGCGAAGAGGATGCGTTCATGGACGCATCCGCAGCCTGCTGTGCCGTGCTCGTCGTGGTAGACGGATCCTGACCCGTGTTCGCGCCATCGTTCGAACAGGCGAAGAACCACACGATGCAGGCGAGTGCGATGACGACGAGTACGGGAACGACAAGCAAAAAGCGGTTGCGTGGCGGACGTGCGTTGGGGGAGCGGTGCGACTGCTGTCGCTGGCTGCGCTTGCCATTCTGATAGCGCTGGCGCTCGCGTACCGTCCGGGGGGATTGCGAATCTCGCTGGCGTTGCGTATTGCGCGTGGGACGCTGTTCGTAGATGGCGGTTTGGGGACGTGCGCTCCCCTGGCGCGGTCTGTCCACATGTGCATGCGTGGCGCGTTTGTCGGGGCTATTCGGGGCATTGCGCCGTCGTTGCGATGGGGAAGGGGCCGGAGAGGGGGAGTGAGACGCTCGATGCGCCTGGGCGTCAGGACGTGATGGAGGACGACGCGAATCGTCTTGGTTTCTGCCGCTTCGATATCGTCTCTCGGCCATGGCCCATGCTCCCCGGACTGACGCTCTTCGCCCAAAGGGTACACCCATTTGAGCAGAAACGCCGACGCAATCTGCCGGTGACCGTACTTGGAAATTGGGACTGGATATGTACGTTCGCTGCTGGTATCATACTTTAGACTGTTTTGAGCCTTGGTCGGAAACTAAGGCATACCAAAGGAGCAAGAATGAAACCCGATATCCATCCCGATTACGTAGAGTGCACGGTGCGCTGCAGCTGCGGCAACACCTTCAAGACCCGCTCGACCAAGCCCGAGCTCGTCGTCGACCTGTGCAACGAGTGCCACCCGTTCTTCACGGGCCAGCAGAAGTTCGTCGATACCGGCGGACGCGTCCAGCGCTTCTCCAACAAGTTCGGTTCCGCCGCCGACCAGCTCAAGGAGCGCAAGGCAGTCGAGAAGGCCGCCAAGCAGGCTGCCGCCGCCGAGAAGGCCGCCAAGGCCGCCGAGGAGCGCGCTGCCAAGCAGGCCGCCAAGGAAGAGCGTGCCAAGAAGTACGCGGAGAAGGCCGCTCGTGAAGCCGAGAAGGCCGAGCAGGAAGCTGCTGCCGCCGAGGACGAGGCCAAGGAAGAAGAGGGCGTGTCCGAGGTCGCCGAGGCTGCTGCGGAAGCCGCCGAGGCCGAGCAGGCTACCGAGGAAGCTGCTGCCGAGGAGAGTGCCGAGTAACTCTCGCATCCAAAGAAGCTCGAAACGCCGTCCCGTTCGGGGCGGCGTTTTTTGTTGCAGGTGCAATTACGTTCAAGAATGCTTCTCGTTATGGCAGTATGCTTGCGAGACATTGGCAAAGGCGAGCATGTTGACTGGAATGGCACGGCATGGTTCATATCGGAAAAGGCAGGGTGGTCAGCCCGACGCAAGCGAGTCCCTCGTGCGTGGTTACGCCGCTGCGCCATGTCGAAGGCGAGCGGAGGACTTACGAGGGGTTTCTGCAGCCGTTCGTGTCCCATTCCCACAGTCATTACGTCATCGGCCTCATTCGTCGTGGAGCGCGGATGCTCGAGTGCAATGGCGAGACATACGCGCTCGTATCCGGTGATGTCGTCGTGTTCAATCCTGGTGACGTGCACGGGTGCGTTCAGAGTGGGGAAGGGGCCTTCGCGTACGATAGCTTCGCCTTGCCCGCGCGCGCGTTTGGCTCGACAAAACTTGCTGGTCCGGTTCTGAGAAACTGTGGTGCGCGTGATGCGTTCACGGTGTTTGCGGATGCCGTGGAACGCGCTGCCGACAGACATGGGGCCGAGGATGCGCTGATCGCCTTGCGAGATGCCCTTTCGAGGGGTGGTGTGGCGGAATCGATAGCATCGGTCCCGCGGCGCAATCGTGAGGCCGCGCTAAGGACGTACGCCTACCTTCGTGGCCACATGGCAGACCCTGTCGTGGTGGGGGATCTCGCGCAACGGGAGAGAATCTCGGAGTATGCGCTCATCAGGGCATATAGGCGAGAGTTCTCCATTACGCCATCCCAGCATCTTCTCTCGATGCGGGTCGATTGCGCTCGCGATCTTCTTGTCCGCGGAGTGAGTCCCGCTGACGTGGCGGCTGCAACCGGTTTTTCCGACCAAGCCCATCTCACACGTGCCTTCAAGCAGCGTATCGGCTCGACGCCCGCTGCCTATCGTGCGATGGCCGCCGGAGGCGACGTTCAGTGAGGTATCATCTCATCGCGTTGTTCACCATCCTCGTCTGGGGTCTTACCTTTGTCTCGACCAAGGTGCTCCTCGTCGATTTCACACCATTGCAGATCCTGGCGATTCGCTTCGTCATCGGCACGATCGCGCTTTGTATCCTACGCCCGCACATCATGCACCTGCATGAGCGCCGTCACGAATGGCTTTTCGTCTTTGCCGGAGCGACGGGCATCGCCGCGTATTATCTGCTCGAGAACATCGCACTTGTGTTCACGACGGCGACGGCTGTGGGTGTCATCGTGGCGGCCTCGCCGTTGTTCACGGCGATTATCGCGATGACACGTGGGGACCGCTCCGCCCTGAACGTGCGCTTCGTCATCGGCTTTCTGTTGGCGATGGGTGGTCTCGTGCTTGTCGGCGTGAGCACGGGTGGCGAGGACGCGATGTCGGCCTTTGGCGGCCTTTCATACCTCGGTGACCTGCTCGCTCTCCTGGCTGCCGTCGTCTGGGCCGTCTACTCGATGCTGGTCAAGCGAACTTGGCTACGAGACCATCGCGTCCACCAAGCGCACCTTTCTCTGGGGTCTCGTCTTCATCATCCCGACAAGCGTCCTGTTCGGTGGTGATTTGCCTGCGGTGCACGAGGCGCTTGCCTGGGATAATGTCGCGAATCTGCTTTTCCTGGGACTGGTCGCCTCCGCGGCGTGCTTCGTAACCTGGAACGTGGCGGTGCGCAGGCTCGGCGCCGTGGTCTCGACGACGTACATCTACCTCGTCCCCGCCATCACGGCGACCGCCTCGATCATCCTGCTGGGCGAGCCACTCACCGTGCCCATCGTCACCGGATTGGCGCTCACCATCGCGGGCCTGGTCCTCTCGCAGCGTGGCCAGGCCGAACGAGAGGTATAATCTCGTCGTGCTTTCGATGATACCTGCAGGGGACATTCGAGACGTATTTTTTCGAAGACGAGGAACGCATGGCTCTCGAGAACAAGCTCGGCATACAAGATGATATTGAGTTGGCTCACGAGGAGGAGAAGCTCAGCAAGATGCGAGCGCTCGAGCTCTTCGAGAGCGGTATGTCCGATGAATTCGAAATCGGGACGTTTGCAGGTCTTGCGCAAGTTCACGCGCAGCTTTTCCAGGATATCTATGACTTTGCTGGTCAGATGCGGACTGTCGACATCGCAAAAGGCGGTTTTCGCTTCGCCTCCGTGCTCTATCTCGATGATGCGCTTGCGGCGATAGATAGGATGCCGCAATCGACCTTTGACGAGATAATCGAGAAATACGTCGAGATGAACGTCGCCCATCCTTTCAGGGAGGGAAACGGTAGGAGCATGCGCATCTGGCTCGACGCGATCTTGAGACGTGAGCTCGGCGTCGTGGTGGATTGGAGTCGCGTGGGCAAGGAAGACTACCTTTCCGCGATGGAGCGCAGCCCCTTGAAGGACGTCGAGATCAAGGCGCTTCTTGCGGAGGCGTTGACCGACCGCATCGATGATCGCCAGGTCTACATGAAAGGTATCGACGCGAGCTATCGCTACGAAGGCTATGGCACGTACACGACCGCCGAGCTCGGTGCGTAGCGAAGATGGCGCAGGAAAAGGTTCCCACGGGTATCCGCGAGCATTACCTCGCCTTGGACAAGAACGCCTCGGATTGCATCGGATGCGGCAGTTGCGAGCCCAACTGTCCCTTCGGCGTCAAGATCGTCGAGCGCATGGAGGAGACGGCCGAGCTGTTCGCGTAGATGCATCGTTCGTTATAGAATGACCAGGAACAATGATTACGATGAGCAAGGAGCAAAACGTGGACGCATGCGAGATCAGCCCGACGCAGGGGGCATCATCATTCCGGGAACTCTACGACGACATGCAAAAGGACACGTACTGGATTCGCTTCTTCTGTCGTCCATGCTGCCCGGCTCCCAAGCTCGATGGAGCGATAGAGATGCTCGATAAGCTCGCCGACGAGGTGAGGGCCAGCGTTGATTTCGATGACGAGGAAAAGCAGCAACTCGTCGGGCTCATCGAGGCCCGCAAGCAGTGGTATCCCAAATCGGGCCTTTGCAGAGGGTAACGACCACGCCGATGGTCGCAAGATCACATGAGAGGCATTGACACGTGCGGCCGTTACGAAGGGCACGACGCACACGACTGCCGAACTTGACGCGCAATGAGAAGGAGAGGGACCATCATGAAGGTTCTGATGATCAACGGAAGTCCACGGCCTGATGGCAACACGTCCATTGCCCTGGCGGAAATGGAGAAGACTCTTGCCGAGGAAGGCGTGGAGGTCGAGACCGTGCAAGTCGGCAACAAGGACATTCGCGGCTGCATTGCCTGTTCCAAGTGCGCGGAGCTCGGCAAGTGCGTGTTCGATGACCTCGTGAACGAGGTCGCCCCCAAACTCGCCGAGGCAGACGGTCTGGTCGTCGGCACGCCCGTGTACTACGGGAGCGCCAACGCCACGCCAATCGCCTTTCTCGACAGGTTGTTCTACTCCACGGGAAGTGTGGACAAGACCATGAAGGTCGGCTGCGCCGTGGCCGTGGCGCGTCGAGGCGGTATCGAGGCCACCTGGGACGAGGTGAACAAGTACTTCGGCATTTCGGGCATGCCCATCGCGTCGGGTCAGTACTGGAACGGCGTATATGGCCGCGAGAAGGGCGAGGCGGCTCAAGACGCCGAGGGCCTGCAGCAGATGCGCACGCTCGCACGTAACATGGCGTTCCTCATGCGCGCCATCGCGCGAGAGAAAGAAGTCGGCGGTCTGCCGCTCAAGGAGCCTGCCGAGAGGATGGGCTTCATCCGGTAGGGGAGGACGAGGCACGGCATCGCCGTCGCGTTGGGTTCGTCTTGTACCCTAGTCGACCTTGCTCATCGCGTAGTCGATGTTGGAAGGGGACTCGAAGAGCTCGATGACCTCGACGTCGAGACCTGCGGCGATCTTGGAGAGTGCATCGAGGGTCGGGTTGGCCTGTCCGCTCTCGATATTGCAGATGTAGGCGTAATCCATATTGACCATCTGGGCGAGCTTTCTCAGAGAAAGACCCTGCGTCCTTCTGAGCTCATTGATTCTCGCGCCGACTAGGCGCCTGTTCTGCTGGCAGCTTGCATCCATTCATTCAGCGTATGTGATAGCATTGCATCGTTGTTGGTACATATGCCAACATTTGCACGTGGCCTATCGGCTCGGGTGCGGATGCCGATATGCGGATGAGAGGCCAGTCGGGCATGGGGAGTGAGCACACGCAATCACGGACGGCGGCACGACCCGAAGATGAGACGGGACATTCGCGTCTGACGTGCACGCCCGTAGAGCTCGATGCCGAGAGACATGCGCTTTTCGCTCAGCTCGGTGAGCTGCTCTATCCCGTGACAAAGAGCGACGAGAGATTCTTCCTCATGGCTCCCGAACTCTATCTTGCCATTGCGCGAATCGATGAGCAGCTGTCAATCCCATCCACAAGCGAATTCTGACGTTTTGGTATTTCTGGTCGTCATCCCTTCACGGGGTGGTGTCTTTTCTTTTAGTATGGCCTGAACGGATGCGCGAAAGATGATTCGCGCGCAGCCAATCGAAAGGACGCTCCATGAACGTCGAACTGCTCTACCATACGCCAGATCCGCAACGCGCCGTCGCGACGGCGGCACGCCTGTGCTATGCGCCCGTGGGGGCTGCCGAGCTCATGGAGACCCTGTCCGAGGAGCGCATCGAGAAGGTCCTGCGCACCATTCTCGAGAGCGGCCACTTCTCGACTCTCGAGCATGCGAGTTATACCTTTGCCATCGATGGCGTCTCACGCGCGATGACGCACCAGCTCGTCCGGCATCGTCTTGCTTCCTACAACCAGCAGTCGCAGCGTTACGTGACCTTCAGGGAAGAGCCGGAGTTCATCGTTCCCGACTCCGTCGTCGAAGCAGGTGCCGCCGAGGAATATGATGCTGCCGTGCGTGCCGCCTTCGCGGCCTATGCCGATCTCGTCGAGCGCGGCGTTCCCGCCGAGGATGCGCGCTATCTGCTTCCCAACGCTTGCGAAACCAAGATCGTCGTGACCATGAACATTCGCGAGCTGCTCCACTTCTTCGAGCTGCGTTGCTGCAATCGCGCCCAATGGGAGATTCGTGAGGTTGCTTGCCGCATGCTCGAGCTCGTGCGTCCCACTGCGCCGCTCATCTTCGCGCAGGCTGGTCCCGGTTGCGTGAAGGGCGCATGCCCCGAAGGCAAGATGACCTGCGGCAATCCCTGGGATAGAGTGGAGCTGTAGTCCTTGGGCGAGTCACGCAAGGCATTCGAGGCCGATTCGGACGTCCGGACGCGGACGCATATCGGTGGGCAGGCCCTCATCGAGGGCATCATGATGCGCGGTCGCTACAACTGGGCGGTTGCCGTGCGCACGCCCGATGGTAGCATCTACACCGAGGAACACGACCTGGCATCCGGTCGCAAGAAGAACGCGTGGATGTACTGGCCCGTCATCAGGGGTTGCACGGCGTTCGTCGAATCGCTCGCGCTCGGCTACAAAGCGCTTGGCATATCGAGCGAGCATGCGTATGAGTGGGACGAGGAAGAATCCGACGACGCGAACGAGCTTGACGCCGACAAGAAGTCGGGCGGCACGGGCGCCCTCATGACCATTTCGATGATTGTCGGCATCGTACTCGGCATCGTCATCTTCGTCGTCTTGCCCGCGGCGCTGAGCAATCTCGTGCTGGGCGAGGAGAGCATGAACTCGGTTGCCTGGAACATCTTCGATGGCATCGTGCGCGTCGCGATCTTCATCGTCTACATCTGGCTTATCAGCTTGATGAAGGATATACGGCGCATGTTCAGCTACCACGGTGCCGAGCACAAGACCATCCATTGCTACGAGCATGGTGAGGTCCTCGATCCTGGCGTTGCGATGCGCTTCCCACGTTTGCACGTGCGCTGCGGCACTGCCTTCATCATCATGGTCATGCTCATCGCCATCTTCGTCTACACGGTGCTGGGGCAGCCCATCAACGCGCTTGTCGATCTCACGGGCGTTACCGACGGGCCGTTGCGCTTCGTGCTCATCATGGTCACGCGCATCGTCCTGTTGCCCATCATCGCCGGCGTTTCCTACGAGGTCACCGTCAAATGGGCTGGCTCGCATCCGGATAATAAGCTGGTGCGCGTCATCTTGTGGCCCGGCATGCAGATGCAGCGTCTCACGACGAATCCACCCGATGAGGGTATGATTGAATGCGCCATTGCCGCCATGAATCTCGTGCTCGCCCGCGAGGAGCTCGAGGCGCGCAAGGCCGAGCAAGGCGCATAGGGAAGGGGAGAGGCATGGAGTTTGTCACAGCAGGCGAGTCGCACGGGCCGGCACTCACGGCCATCGTGACGGGCGTTCCCGCTGGCGTATCCATCGACATCGAGGCGATCAATCGCGATCTTGCGCGTCGTCAGGGCGGCTACGGTCGTGGTGGTCGACAGAAGATCGAGCATGATACCGCGAGCATCCTCTCCGGCGTGCGGTTCTCCAAGACGCTTGGTACGCCCATCACGTTGCAGGTCGTGAATGATGATTTCGCCAACTGGACCGACCGCATGGCCGTGGACGGTGACGCTCCGACCGACCTGAAACGCGAGACTTGTCCGCGCCCCGGCCATGCTGACCTCGTGGGCATGCTCAAGATCGCCTCAGATGACGCGCGCGACATTCTCGAGCGCTCGAGCGCACGTGAGACCGCCGCACGCGTCGCGGCCGGCGGTATCGCCAAGGCGCTACTCGCGGAACTTGGCGTCGAGGTCTACTCCTACGTGCGTCGCATTGGTTCCGTCGAGCTTCCGAAGGACGTGTCCGCCGAACGCGCGGCCATCGAGGCCTCGGAGTGCCGCTGCCCTGACGAGACGACGACCCGCGCCATGAAGGAGCTCATCGACGATGCGCGCGCCAAGGGCGAGTCGCTGGGCGGGGAGTTCGTCGTCATCGCCGAGGGGCTTGTCCCGGGGCTCGGAAGTTACGCGTCGGGTCCCGCCCGCCTGACTTCCCGTCTGGGTGCCGCGGCGTTTTCGATTCCCGCCATCAAGGGCGTGGAGTTCGGTCTCGGTTTCGAGGCGGCACGACGTCCCGGCTCTCGCGTGCATGATTCCATTTACTATAGCGAGGCGACTGGCTTTACCCGCGCGAGCAATAACGCCGGCGGCCTCGAAGGCGGCATGACCACGGGCGAGCCCCTCGTCATGGCCTGCGCGATGAAGCCCATCCCGACCATGATGCAGCCGCTTGACACGGTCGACACCGACACGCTCATGCCCGTCAAGGCATCCAAGGAGCGCTCCGATGTCTGTGCGGTGCCCGCCGCCGCCGTCGTGGCCGAGGCCGAGATCGCCTTCGTGCTCGCCGATGCCTATCTCGAGAAGTTCGGCGCTGACGTGGTTGACGACGTCATCGCCGCTTGCGACGCGTATCGGGAGCGCATAGCCTTATGACGCGCGAAACCTGCAACGACCACATCCTGCTCGTGGGATTCATGGGTTCGGGCAAGACGAGCGTCTCGCGTCGGCTGTCCGCGATCACGGGCCTGTCGCTCATCGACGTCGACTACCGCATCGAGGCCATTCAGCATCGCAAGATCCCCCGCATCTTCGCCGAAGAGGGCGAGGAGGGCTTTCGCCGCATCGAGACCGAGACGCTTGCCGGGCTCAAGTACGAAGGGCGTTCGATCATCTCGTGCGGGGGAGGCATCGTCTGCAATCCGGCGAATCGCCCCATACTCGAGTCGTTGGGCACGGTCATCTTCCTTGACGTTCCTCTCGAGGAGGCCATCGGGCGCATCTCGAACCCCACGACCCGCCCGCTGCTTTCGGGCGAGCGCCCCGTCGAGGAGATATACGCGGAGCGCATGCCGTGGTATCGCGAGGTGGCCGACATCACCATCAAGTCATCGGGCAAGACCGTCTACCAGGTCGCCAACCAATGCAAAAAGGCTCTCGAACGGGAGGGGCTGCTATGAGCAGGGACCGCATCATCCACGTGGCACTGCCGAGCGGGCACGTCTACGACATCCGCATCGGCAGCGGGGCGCTTTCCGCGCTCTCGTCGACGGCGCGTGATCTCAAGGAATGCAAGCGCGCACTCGTCATATCAGACGAGAACGTGGGGCCCGCCTACGGAAAGCTCGTGAAGAAGCGCCTGGAGGAGGCCGGATTCGAGGTCTACGACCTGCTCGTCCCACCGGGCGAGAACTCGAAGTCAGTCGAGCTGGCAAACGAGCTGTGGGAGGCCGTCGCGCGCTACGGCTTCACGCGTGACGACTTCATCGTCGCCTGTGGCGGCGGGGTGGTGGGCGATTTGGCCGGTTTCGTCGCCTCCACCTACATGCGCGGCATCGACTTCATCCAGGTTCCCACGACGCTACTCGCCATGGTGGATTCCTCCATCGGCGGAAAGACGGGCGTCAACCTGCAGGCCGGCAAGAACCTCGTCGGCACCTTCCACCAGCCCATCTTCGTATGCTCCGACATCCGCTGCCTCAAGACCCTGCTCGACGAGGACTGGGCAAACGGCTTTGCCGAGATCGCCAAGAGCTCCTTCGTCGCCCCGCGCCGCTCCTTCTTCGAATGGCTGCGCGACAACGCTGACGGCCTCGTTTCCCATGATACCGAGCTCCTCGAGGAAATCGTCTATATGACCGCCGAGTTCAAGGCTTCCGTGGTGAGTGCCGACAGCACCGAATCCGCCGGTGTGCGCGAGTGCCTCAACTACGGTCACACGCTCGCGCATGCCATCGAGAACGCTGCCGGTTACGGTACCATCGCGCATGGCCGCGCCGTTGCCGAGGGCATGCGTTTCGCGGCGCGCCTGTCTGTCGAGGTGCTGGGTTGTGACGTGTCAGTCGTCAAGGCGACGGATGTGCTGCTCGATCGTCTGGGACTACCGGAGCTCCCCTGGGTCGCACCGGCCGAACGTCTCTTCAACCTCATGAAGGGCGACAAGAAGTGCCGCGGCGGCCAGATACGCTTCGTCTTGCTCGAGGATATCGCGAAGTGGAAGCTCGTGAGTGTTCCCGATGACATTATCATGGAGCATCTGCGAGCGTGGTGCGCGGCCAAGGAGCGTCTCATCGAGCAAAACGGCGGGAAGATGTGGGGTCAGGCATGAAGCTGCTCTTGATGAACGGGCCAAATCTCAACTTGCTGGGACAGCGCGAGCCGGAGGTCTACGGAACGACGACGCTTGCCGACATCGAGGCCGATACGGTTGCCTATGCGCGCGCGCATGGAGCCGACATGGATTGCTTCCAGTCCAACCACGAAGGCGAGCTCATTGACGAGATCCACGCGAGCCAGGGTGTCTATGACGGCATCGTCTACAACCCCGGCGCGCACACGCATTACAGCTACGCCCTGCACGATGCGATCAGCTCGGTCACCACGCCGGTCGTCGAGGTGCACATCTCGGATATCTCGAAGCGCGAGGAGTTTCGCCGCCATTCCGTGCTCGCCGACGCATGCATCGGGCAAATCAAGGGGCTCGGGCCGGAAGGCTATCTGCGCGGCGTCGACATGGTCTTGGAGCACCTTTCCTGATGGTGCCTACGCGAGGCGGCGTCCTATCGATCGGACTTCGCTCGTGAACGAAACGGCAAAACGGCAAAGCTGCTGCGGAACTCGCACGCAAAGGGCGCGTGCTCAAACAGTCCTCGCAAGGTCGCTTTGCCGTTCTGCCGTTTCACTTCGCGGGCCTTCTCGATAGGACGCCGCCTCGCGTATGCCTTACTCAATCATCATGAGCTCGTGCGTGATGTCGCAGAAGCTCTCGAAGCCGTTTTCGGTGACTACGCCGCAATCCTCGATGCGTACGCCCATCTCACCTGGTAGGTAGATGCCCGGCTCGTCGGTCACGACGTTGCCCGCGACAAGCGCCTCCTTGTTGGTGGGCGAGAGCAGCGGCAGCTCGTGGATGTCGATGCCCACGCCATGTCCGAGCGAGTGCCCCATCTTGTTCGCGAAGCCCGCCTTGGCGAGTTCGCTTTCGGCCAGCTCGTGCATCCTCGCGCCCGTCACGCCCGGCTTGATATTCGCCGCAACCCATTCGTTTGCCCTGCGTACTGCCTCGTATACGCGTATCTGCTCGTCGTTTGCGGCGCCGATGCACACCGTGCGCGTCGTGTCCGAGCAATAGCCGCCCACGCGTGCGCCAAAGTCGAAGACGACGAAGTCGCCGGCTTCGAGCAGACGGTTGGAGGGAACGGCATGGGGCTTAGCACCGTTGGGGCCGCTCGCGACGATGTTCGCGAAGGCGAGCTCGCTTGCCCCCAGGCGCTTCATCGCGAATTCGAGCTCGAGCGAGGCGTCACGCTCGCTCATGCCGGGTTTGAGGTTGGAAATCGTCTCCATGAAGGCTTGTGAGGCTATGTCCTGCGCGCGTTTCATGGTCGCAATTTCGTCGGCATCCTTGACGGCGCGTAGCTTGAGGATGTCGTCGGAGCGCTCTTTGAAGCGCGCGTTGGGCATGGCATCCGAATACTTGCGGTATAGACTCAAGGGCATGGCCTCGTCGATGGCGATGCGTCCGGTGACGAGCTTGAGATCGGCGAGCATGCGGGAGATGAACTCGACCTCGCGGTCACGTGACGCGTCTATTTGCCAGATGCCCTCCTCGCTGGATTTCTCGCGCATGGCAGTTTCGTAGCGCGTGTCGGTGTGCAGGATGCAGTCCCGCCGCGTGATGATGGCGACATGCGCCTGCTCGGTGTCGAAGACGTCTTCGAAGCCCGTGAGCCAGAACAGGTCACTGTTCGCGCGCACGATGATCGCATCGAGCGTCTGCTCCTCGAGAAGTCGCTGTACCTGTTCGATTCTGTGTGTTGCTCGCATATCGCATCCTTCTTGGCAGTCGCATGACCAGACAAAAGTGCTCTGGCGACGTCTGTCTGGTCTGCCGGCATATCCGCTTGCATGCCATTGTATGGCAAGACGGCGTGCGCGCAAGGCGACCAGCTTGCTCGCTTACCCAAACCACCGTCCACCTTTGACAGGCGATAGAGTAGAATATCAAGGATATGTCGAGAGAAAGGCAGTTTAAAGTGAGTGTTCAGCCCTCAAACTTCAAGAACGGCATGTGCATCAAGTACAACAACAAGCTCTGCACCATCGTCGAGTTCCAGCACGTGAAGCCCGGCAAGGGCGGTGCCTTCATCCGCACCAAGCTCAAGGACGTCTCCACGGGCCGTGTCGTCGAGTACACCTTCAGGCCCAACGACAAGTTCGATGACGTGCGTCTCGAGACCAAGGAGATGGAATACTCTTGGACCGATGGTGACACCTTCTACTTCATGGATCCCGTGACCTACGAGCAGCCGGAGGTTCCCGCGGCCATCATCGGCGACAACGAGAAGTGGCTCAAGGAGGGTGACACCTGCCTGGCGCAGTATGCCGATGGCGAGCTCATCAACGTCGAGCCCCCCATGTTCGTCGAGCTCGAGATCACCGAGACCGAGCCCGGTTTCAAGGGCAACACCGTCCAGAGCGGTACCAAGCCCGCCGTGTGCGAGACGGGCGCCGAGATCAAGGTCCCGCTCTTCCTCGAGGTTGGCGACAAGGTCAAGATCGACACGCGCGACGGCCGCTTCGTCGAGCGGCTCTAGTATCGGCCCAGCTCGGAAAAGGGAGTCATATGGGCAACTACAAGTACAAGCGCATCTTGCTCAAGCTTTCGGGCGAGGCGCTGCAAGGCGAGCAGGGCTACGGCATCGATCCCAAGGTCATCAGCGAGATAGCCTCGCAGATCGCGCAGATCGTCGACGGCGGCGTCGAGCTCGCCATCACGGTGGGAGGCGGCAACATCTTCCGCGGGCTCGCTGGCGCTGCCGAGGGCATGGACCGTGCGCATGCCGATTACATCGGCATGCTCGCAACCATCATGAACGCGCTCGCCCTGCAGGAGGGGCTCGAGCGCGCGGGCGTCGACACGCGCGTGCAATCGGCGATCAGCATGCAGGAGGTCGCCGAACCCTACATTCGCCGCAAGGCCATTCGCCATCTCGAGAAGGGGCGCGTCGTCATATTCGCGGGCGGCACGGGTAACCCGTACTTCACAACCGACACCACGGCCGCGCTCCGTGCCTGCGAGATTGACGCCGAGGCCATTCTCAAGGCGACGCAGGTCGATGGCATCTACGATAGCGACCCGCACGCCAATCCCGACGCGACCAAATTCGACGAGATTTCCTACATGGAGGTGCTCTCTCGCGAACTGCACGTCATGGATTCGACTGCCACGACGCTGTGCATGGACAACGGCATTCCCATCATCGTGTTCAATTTGCACAAGCCGGGTAACATCGATCGCGTGCTCAAGGGAGAGCACGTCGGAACGACCGTCAGCTAGAGAAGGAGACGTAAGGTGTCAGAAGAACTCGATCAGGCAAAGGAGGCCATGACCCGCGCGGTCAAGGCGCTCGACCAGGATTTCTCGAAACTCAACACGGGTCGTCCCTCGGCCAGCATCCTCGATAACGTGAAGGTCGACTACTATGGCGTGGCAACGCCCGTCTCGCAGGTCGGTGCCATCAAGATTCCCGAGGGCAACCTCATGACCATCGAGCCGTGGGACAAGTCCCTGCTCGGCCCTGTCGAGAAGGCCATCCTCTCCGCCAATCTGGGCATCACGCCCAATAACGATGGTTCCGGCATCATTCGCCTGCCGTTCCCCGCTCCCACCGAGGAACGTCGTCGCGAGATCGTCAAGGAGTGCAAGGCCGCTGCCGAGAACCGCCGCGTTGCCGTGCGCAATGCTCGCCGCGATGCCAAGAACAAGATCGAGCGCCTCAAGAAGGACGGCGAGATCAGCGAGGATGAGCTACATCGCGCCGAAGAGCAGCTCCAGAAGATCACCGACGATTTCATCGCGAAAATCGACGCGGCCCTTTCCGTGAAAGAGGCCGAGGTCATGGAAATATAGGGAGCATTTTGAGCGAGAGACCATCCACACTGGAGGAGATCTTTCCCGAACCTCCCGCAGAGCTCGACGTACACGCACTCGATACGAGCAGAATCCCCAAGCACGTTGCCATCATCATGGATGGCAACGGCCGTTGGGCCAAGCAGCGCGGCCTTGACCGCGGCGAGGGTCATAAGGCCGGCATTCGCGCCGTACGCGAGGCTATCACCACTTGCAATGACATCGGCGTGCGTTACCTCACCATCTACTCGTTTTCCACGGAGAACTGGAATCGGCCCAAGACGGAGGTCACGGGTCTCATGGACCTCTTCGCCAAGACGATGGGTGCCGAAGTCGATGGTCTTGACGAGGAGAAGGTGCGCATCAAGCTCCTGGGGCGCGTCGAGGACCTTCCGCTTGCCACGCGCACCATCTTCAGGCAGGCCGAGAAACGCACTGCCAAGAATGGCGGCATGACGCTCGCCATCGCCGTCAACTACGGGTCACGTCTCGAGATCACGGATGCCGCGCGCGCAATTGCGCGCAAGGTCGAGACAGGCGAGCTCACGAGCGAGGCCATCTCAGAGGATCTTCTGTCGGCGCATCTGTACACGGCCGGTATGCCCGACCCTGACCTGCTCATTCGCACGAGCGGCGAGCTGCGCCTGTCGAACTTCCTGCTCTGGCAGCTTGCCTATGCGGAGTTCTACGTGACCGACGTGCTCTGGCCCGATTTCGATCGCTACGAGCTTCTGCGCGCACTGCTTGACTTCCAGGCACGCAACCGCCGCTTTGGCAAGGTCGATGAGTGATGTTTGGGGTGTGCGATGGCGATTAACGTCAAGGACCTGACACGTCGCGTCGGGGTCGGCGCGGTATACGTCACCATCACCTCGGTTGCCACTATCGTGTCGTGGTACACGACGGTCATCGTCATCGCCGCCACGGCCGCACTGTGCTGCTACGAGTTCCTCCGCATGGCGAAGGGCAATGGCTATCATCCCTACATCGTCATCGGCACCGTCACGGCGGGTCTCATCCCCTTGGCCATGTGCCTCGTGGTCAATACCGGGCATGTGGTCGTCGCCGCGCTGACCGTCTCGTTCATCGCGGGTATCATCATGCTCATGCGCTACTTCGCGCACGTCGAGGATACCATCGTCGACGTGGCGCTTACCCTGTTCGGCTACCTGTACACGGGTCTCATGCTCTCGTCCTTCGTGATGCTGCGTGGCGTCGTCCCGGGGCTCGAGGGCGGCCTCATGTGCTTTTTGGTCCTGGGCAGCATCTGGGCCAATGACGGCTTTGCCTATCTGGGTGGCTCAGCTTTCGGCAGGCACAAGTTCGCGCCCCACATCTCGCCCAAGAAGACCTGGGAGGGCGTCGCCTGCGGCATGCTCGCGAGCGTCATCTTCTGGGTGCTCATCGTCGTGTTCGTTCCCAACTGCGGTTTCGGCTACGTTTGGGCCGTCATATCGGGCATTGTCGTGGGGTATGCGGGAATCATCGGCGATTTGACCGAATCCCACATCAAACGCGGGTTTTCCGCCAAAGATTCCGGTGACATCATGCCGGGGCACGGCGGCCTGCTCGACCGCTGTGACTCGATCATCTTCGGCTCCGTGGCCGCTTATGGCATGGTAGCCGGTGCTCCCTACATCTTCGCGCTCATCGGAATCGCACTGTAGGAAAGGAAAGAACATGGATACCCTGCGTCTCGTCATTCTAGGCGCCACCGGTTCCATTGGCACGCAAGCGCTCGATGTCGCGCGCATGCACGCCGACAGGATCGAGGTCGTCGCCCTGGCGGCAGGCCGACGTGTGGACGAGGCCGTGGCCTTCGCACGCGAGTTTGGCTGCAAGCATCTGGCCTTTGGCGATGAAGGCGTGCGTGACGCGACGGCGCTCGCGCAGCTCGGCGACGACGTGCGCGTTGGCTTTGGCGCAACTGCCGTCGCGGCCCTCACGCAGCTCGACGATGTCGATGTCGTGCTCAACGCGCTTTCGGGCGAGGCGGGCATGCGCGCCTCCTACGACACGCTCAAAGCTGGCCGCACCCTCGCGCTCGCCAACAAGGAGTCGCTCGTCGTGGGTGGCGACCTCATCATGCCGCTTGCCACGCACGAGACCCTGTTGCCCGTCGATTCCGAGCACTCGGCGATTTACCAGTGCTATCTGGGGGAGTTTCCCGACGAGGCACGTAGGATCTGGCTCACCTGCTCGGGTGGTCCGTTTCGCGGCATGACGCGCGAACAGCTGGCGGAGGTCACCGCGGCTCAGGCGCTCGCGCACCCCACGTGGAACATGGGTCCCAAGATCACCATCGATTCGGCGACGCTCATGAACAAGGGTCTCGAGGTCATCGAGGCGCAACATCTCTTCGACGTGAAGACGGATGACATCCGCGTCGTCGTGCATCCGCAGTCATGCGTGCATTCGATGGTCGAGTACGTCGATGGGTCGGTCAAGGCGCATCTGGGCGTTGCCGACATGCGCATACCCATCCAGTTCGCGCTGAGCTATCCGCATAGGTGGGAGAGTCCGGCAACGCAGGTCGATTTCACGCAGATGGGGCCACTCGAGTTCCTCGATCCGGACCTGGAGACCTTCCGCTGCCTGGCGCTCGCGCTCGAGGCGGGGCGTACGGGTGGCACGCTTCCCTGCGTGATGAACGCGGCAAACGAGGTCGCCGTGGCGGCTTTCCTGGCGGATGCCTGTCGCTTGACCGATATCGACGCCACCGTCGAGCGGGTCATGGAGCAGATGGGAAGCGAACCGGTCGAATCGCTCGAGCAGCTCGAGGATATCGATGCACGCTCCCGTGCGCTCGCGTCCGATATCCTGACGAGGGGATAGTCCGCCTCGTGAACGTGCTCGCCATCATATTCTGGTTCATCGTCATCATAGGCGTGCTCACGCTCGTGCACGAACTGGGCCATTTCATCGCCGCGCGTGCCTTTGGCGTGCGCGTTACCGAGTTCATGATCGGCATGCCGGGCCCCAATATCGGCTTTGAGAGAAACGGATGCCGCTACGGCGTCACCTGCATTCCTCTGGGCGGTTACAATCGCATCGCCGGCATGGAAGGCGATGTCGAGGATCCCAACCTGGCCAGCGTGCTTGCCTACGTGTACCGACATGGCAGGGCCGACGTCGCGCACGTGGCGCTCGGCTGCGACCTCGATGTGGAGTCTGCCGAGCTTGCGCTCGTCATACTCGACGGGTGGGGTTCCATTGTCGCGCCCAAGAAGCACGGCCCTGACGACACGTACTCCGCACCGGCGCGCGACGGGTTCGAGCTCGGACAGGCACGCGAGGTCGATGACCCGCAAGCGTTGCTCGACGAGGAGCGCTCGCACACCTATCGCGCGCTGTCGTTTCCCAGGCGTCTGGTAACGCTCTTTGCCGGTCCGTTCATGAACGTCCTGCTCGCGTTCGTGTTGCTTCTCGTGATCTTCTGCGGCATCGGCCTCACCGTCGCCACGACGACGATCAGCGACGTCGTGGCAGATGGCCCGGCTTTCGAGGCGGGCCTGCAGGCTGGCGACACGATCGTTGCGATCGACGGCACCGACGTTCCCGATTGGCAGGCGCTCTCGATGGCCATCGCCGGGCTCGAGCCGGGCGAGGCGGCCGACGTCGTCTACGAGCGTGCGGGGCAGGTGACGAGCACGACGATTGTCGTCGGCATGGGAGAGGACGGATCGCCCAGACTTGGCATATACGCCGGACAGGAGCAATACCACCTGCCCGTCTGGGAGGCACTGGGCGCATCATGGGATTATCTTGCGCTCACCGTGCAAGGCTACCTCAGCCTCTTCAATCCCGCCACGGCGGCCGACACCCTGAGTCAATCGACCTCCGTCGTCGGTATCGCCGTCATGAGCGAGCGGGCCGCGTCGGCGGGAATCGTGCCGCTACTCTACATCATCGCGATCGTCTCGCTCTCCTTGGCAGTCGTGAACCTGCTTCCCCTGCCGCCCCTTGACGGCGGGCGCATCCTCATCGAGGTCATCCAACGTGTCACGCATCGCGCGGTACCCGCGCGCGTCGTCAACGCGATTACCTTCGTCGTTATCGCGTTGCTGCTTGTCCTGTTCGTCTTCCTGCTGCGGCAGGATATCGTCAACTTCTTCTTGAAGGGATAGCGCATGGACTTTGAAACGCCGCGCAACGCGACGCATCGCGTGCATGTCGGCAACGTGCCGATTGGGGGAGGGGCCCCCGTCAGCGTCCAGTCGATGACCAACGCCCCCATGATTGACGGGCCAGATGGCCCGTGGCTAGATGTTGAAGGCAATCTTGCGCAGATCGGACGCCTGACCAAGGCAGGGTGCGAGATCGTGCGCGTTGCCATCCCCAATCGCGCCTCGATCGCGCGCTTCGGCCAAGTTGCGCTGCAAAGCCCGCTGCCCGTCGTTGCCGACGTACACTTCGACTACCAGATTGCGATGGGGGCATGCCATGAGCATGCGGCGGGCTTGCGCATCAATCCGGGCAATATCGGATCGATGAGCAAGGTCGATGCCGTCATCGAGGCGGCAGGCGAGGCCGGCATCCCCATACGCATCGGTGTCAACGCCGGCTCGCTCGAGGATTCGCTGGCCGCGCGTGACGATCTGACGCAGGCCGAGAAGCTTGCGCTCTCTGCCGAGGGCTTCGTCGAGCATTTTCTGGATCGTGGATTCAGGGACATCGTCGTCTCCGCCAAGGCACATGACGTGATGACGACCGTCGATGCGTACCGCAGTCTCTCGCAAAGCATGCCCGAAGTGCCGCTGCATATCGGCGTCACCGAGGCCGGCGGGGTGCGCCAGGGCACTGTCAAATCGGCTGCGGGACTTGGCATGCTGCTCGCCGAGGGCATAGGCGACACCATGCGCGTCTCGCTCACGGCCGACCCCGTCGAGGAGATTGCCGTGGCCTTCGACATCCTCTCCGCCGTCGATGTGCGCCGCTGCAAGCCCGAAATCGTCTCATGTCCCACGTGCAGCCGTTGTCAGGTCGACCTCATCCCCATCGCAGATGAGGTCACGCGTCGTCTCGCGACGATCAACAAACCGCTCAAGGTCGCGGTCATGGGCTGCGTCGTCAACGGTCCGGGCGAGGCGCGCTTCGCTGACGTGGGCGTGGCCTGCGGTCGCGAGGAGGGACTGCTGTTCGCACGTGGGGAGAAGCTGCGCCGCGTGCCCGCCGATTCCATCGTCGACGAGCTGTTCGCGCTAATCGAGACGTTATAGGGGAGGACATGCCTCGCATCGGGCATCTTGAGCAGATGAGCGATTCATGCGAAGCGGGCGCGAGGACTGTCTGAGCACGCGCTCTTTGCGTGCGAGTTCCGCAGCGGCTTCGCAATGAATCGCAAATCGGGTGCGAAAGCAAGCCCGAATGCGTGGCATGTCCTGCCCGAATTCGAGGGAACGGTAATGACAAGAGACGAGACATACGAGATCGAGCCCATCGCGCACATCCGCACGCCGTTTCCCGAGAAGTTCGGGATTCCGCGCCAAAGCGGACTGGTCACCGAGGCGAAGGGCACCATCGTCTTCGAGCCCAAGTACCGCGATCCCGATGCCCTGCGTGGTATCGAGGGGTTTAGCCACCTCTGGCTGATCTGGGGGTTCTCCGATGTCGAGGCAGGCGAGTTCTCGCCACTCGTGCGCCCGCCGCGTCTGGGTGGCAACGAGAAGCGCGGCGTCTTCGCGACACGTTCTCCCTTTAGACCAAACGAGCTCGGATTGTCTGTCGTCAAGCTCGAGAATGTCGTGAAGACGAAGGGCAAGGGCACCGTGCTCGAGGTGAGCGGCGTCGACTTGCTGGACAAGACGCCCATTTACGACATCAAGCCCTATCTGCCCTACGCCGATGCGCATCCGCAGGCCTCGGGTGGCTTCGCGTCCGATCCGAACGAAGGCGTCCTCATCGTCGATTGCGATGACGAGGTTTTGGAGCGACTGGGCGATGACGCAACGGCGGTGCTTGCCGCCCTGGCCCGTGATCCGCGTCCGGCCTACCACGATGATCCCGAGCGCGTCTACGAGATGCGCTACGGATCCTGGACCGTGTGTTTTTCCGTCGACGGTGATACCCTCACCGTGCACTCGGTGGAGTGATGAGACACATTGGGCAGGTACATCTGTCTCATCTGGTCTTAAATGAGACAGATGTACCTGCCCAATGTGTCTCATCTGCCTCATCGTTCTCTGCTAGAATACTGCGAGCTGGCTCTGTAGCTCAGGGGATAGAGCACCGCTCTCCTAAAGCGGGTGTCGTACGTTCGAATCGTATCAGGGCCACCACGAAACCTCAGGTCAGCGGCTTGTGTCGCTGACCTTTTGATATTGAGTTAACGATAACCGAGGAGATCCGTTGGACCGGCAGCAACTCATCGCGTACCTCGATCGCATCGGCCTTTCCGAAGAGCCCGTGCGCGATATCGCGGGCATCGGCATGATGCAGCGGGCCCACCTCGAGACGGTCCCCTTCGAGAACCTCGACATCCTCGCGGGCAAGGTTCCCCTGGACCTGAGCGAGGCGGGGCTTTTCGACAAGATCGTGCGTCGCAGGCGCGGCGGCATCTGCTACGAGCTCAACTTTCTCTACGCTGCGGCCCTGCATGCTCTCGGTTTCGACGTCGAGCTCAGGGGCGGGCGCATCTACGATGACGGGGATGAGTTCGACCACGTCTTCCTCATGGTGACCGACCCCGACGATCCCGCGTCCGATCCCTGGATCACCGACGTCGGCTTTGCCTACAACATCGCGGCACCCATACGCTTTGCGCCGGGTGTCATCCAGGACGACGGACGCTGCCAATATCGCATCGACGAGGCCGAGGCAGACGGCGAGACCTGGTACCACGTCATGCGCCTCGTCGACGATGCCGAATCATTCATGTTCTCCTTCCGCGACGTGGCTCGC
>OGQN01001102.1_pt1 | contig 22637 bp, 17 predicted proteins | sample 1553231 | NCBI WGS metagenome assembly OGQN01 (sample SAMEA2579950, study PRJEB22360) | human gut metagenome | biome: human gut; feature: human-associated habitat; material: faeces | place: Denmark | collected 2008/2010 | reverse complement strand
GCAAAATTAATCATCGAGACAGTGCGGATTTAGCCCCCCTTATGCCGGTGCCCCCAACCCGACCATAAGAAATCCGTACTGTCTTCTTATTTTTGCATCACAGATGAGTCTACTTGATGTCCAAAGAGTGCACGGACTTGACCGGCTCAACTCTTCGGATAGAGAAGGACAAACGGAAAAGCCAAACGTCGGTCTATACGAACAGAACGGACTTCTCCCCCCTCTGCCCATACCCGGGTCCAACAGGCCACATGACGGTCTGCCAAAATTATAACAACGGAAATATCACACCGAAAACACATTCCACTAAAAGTCGGGACATTGATTTACGCCCCATATTTCAATCACATACTGCCATGTTCTTCTTCCGTGAGCAGACTTTAACCGTGAAGACAAGATAAAGACGAAATACAATATATAACAAAACATAGCAGAACAAAGTCTCTACTTCAAAGAACAAATTCATCCCAAAATCATGGGATGGAGGCCAAACATCGATTATGATATCTTCTGCCTTTCTCAAAGAATCCACAAAGGCCAATCTATAAGTTTATGTCTCTAAAGATACGAAATTACCCATAAAAAACATCCGGACAGAACAGTCTCTGCCCGGATGTCCGCAAACAAGGAAACTCCTTATGGAAGTTATCTACGTTGAATTACCACCCCCAAATGGCATATGCAAAAATCAAAACACACATGAGACCGATAAGGATGCCGTCACGAGTCTCTATCGCAAACGTATTCGTATGCTTCCACCTCGCTTCGCACGTTTCCAGATTAATGGACAAACCCACAACTATCGGCAACAAAAAGAATATACCTATCATGATATATCCACCCAACGGCCACGTCGTCAAAGTCGTCAAAGTCGTCAACAACCGGCTCGACGGAAACAACTTATGTAGAAGTTGCAAAATATCCATACACAGGCAACTGCATATACCGCCAAATCCGATAGCTGTCTGCGTCTTTCTGGCATAAAACGACAATGACACGCATAGACATACAGCCGATAATAAAAATACTTAATCCACATCAATACACTGCATTTACATCACCTTCACCGGCACCCATAAAATTATACATCATGTTTTCCAATGACGCCTCTAACGACAGTTATGTACCCCTACCTAATCTATGATTCCGGAATCAAGTACAGAGGAAACCGATAGCGCCTATCAAGAGCATGAAAATAAACTCCTGATTCATCAAATACATCGCCATCAAGATAGGCATATGACTGAGCCCACATCCATGTTAAGACCTTCTCTGTACACAAATCCCAGATACACCTGCTTCCATCATCGTCTTTACACTCTTCCCTACCTTGATAGACCTGCCTCCGATACGCTCCATTCGTTCTTACCATAAATTCTACCTTATCCAAAGACACTTGTACGAGCTGTGCTTTACGTGTTTTCAAATATAGGTCCGTATCGAACCTACACACAACCGTTACAACAATTCTCAATGTATCCTGTACACAAGATGTACTTATCTCGATTTCAGTATCCCAAGAATCCCTATTTACAATAACGGGTACAGCAACATTTTGTGCCTCAATAATTCCTCCCGCACTTATCATAACGTACAAAAGCAACAAGAATATTTTTTTCATAATCTGTTAGAGTTTATAAGTTTAGAAAGAAACGTTTACGCCGAGAATGACAGTGCGGGGCAATGGGTATCCACCATTGTTGTCTGTCTTTTCCGGAGAGAATAAATGTTTGGCTTCTGTCAGGTAACCCAGGTTCTGACCGGTTACCGAGAGCATGACTGAGCCTAGTCCTGCTTTGCGCACCCAGTTGCTTGGCAGATTATATGACAAGGCTATTTCACGGAAAGACAGATAGTTACCGTTGTAGGCAAACATGGAGGATTGACGGCAGTAATTGCGCTTGCCCAACTGGTCGGCCCATACATAAGTAGGATATTGTGCACCGGGATTTTCGGGTGACCAGGTGTCGTGGGTTTCCGCAATGGTGTTATAAGTACCTTGTGCGCAAGACATGATCCACATGGTTTTCCAGTCTACCGCTTTGAAACCAAGCGCATAGTCAAAACGTGCTGATAAAGTAAGGTCTTTCCAGGTGACTGAAGTATTGATACCTCCTGTCCATTTGGGTACAGTGTTGCCCACTTTCACCATGTCGTAATTGTCGATGATGCCGTCACCGTTTACATCCTTCCATTTCACATCACCCGGCTGGATGCGGAGAGAATTCGCTTTCTGATTGGCTGTCAGTTTGTTATATCCTTCCTCACCTCCGTAAAGGGGACGGTTGCTTGAGCCGTTGTTACCACTTGACAAGTCGATCAGTCCTCCTGGTATTTCATCTTCGGAACGATAGATTCCTTCGGCTACGAACATGTACAAATCACCTGGGCGTTGTCCTTCCTGATAACCGCCTACCCATGCTTTTTCATAGCTTCCGTCCTCCAGCTGGCGTCCGGTATATACTTGAAATGCATTTTGACGGTTTCTTTCCAGACCGTTGTCGGGCAATGCCACTACTTTGTTTTTATTTAATGCGCCGTTCCAGTTCAGATTCCATTTCCAGTCTTTGGAGTCGATAACTTTGAATGCCAGTTCGAATTCAAAGCCTTGGTTCTGGAACTTACCGTTGTTGGAGGTAAAGGAAGAAACACCCGAAGTAGACGGGATGGTGATGTTGGCATACTTGTCACTGGTCAGTCGGTTGTAGTAAGTCAAATTGGCATTGATGCGGTTGGCCAGAAAGCCTAGATCCAGACCGATTTCGAAAGTTCTTGACTTCTCCCATTTCAAGTAGGGATTAGGAAGGTTGTTTAACAGGAAGTAAGCGTTGCCGTTGTATTTGCTGCCTGCATAAGCACCTTGTACTGTGTAGTTTCCTACAAAATCTTTGTTTACATTACCATTCAGACCGAAGCTGGCACGCAATTTACCGAATGAGATGATATCGGCCCATTCACTGGCAAATTTTTCTTTGGAGAACACCCATCCGGTAGATACTCCGGGGAAGACACCCCAGCGGTTGTCTTTGGCCAGTTTGGAGTAGCCGTCCCGTCTTAGAACAAAAGACAGCAAGTATTTTGACTGGTAATCATAATTTACACGACCGAAGAATGACATGATACGCTGGCGGCTGTGTGAGGAGTCTATGCTGCGTTTGCCTTTGTCATCACTGGTATATTCCAAATCGCCGAAAGCGTCACTGGGAGCTCCCGATCCTGAGGCACTGAAACCTTTATAATATGAGTCGTAGTACTCGAAGCCGGCCATGGCATCCAGATAGTGGTCTTTGTTTATTTGATAGTTGTAGTTTAACACTGCATTATAAGTTTGGTCCAATGTGCGTCCGTAGGAAGCCGAGGTGCTGTGTGAGGTTACCCAGTTTCCGGGAGAAGATAAATAATCTTTGTTGAAAGCTTCATATTTTTCTTCTGAATAGAACCAGATGGCGTTCACTTTTAATGAGAGTCCTTTCATGATATCTGCGGTAAAAGATTGGTTCATGGTGAACTTGTCTGTATTGTTGTCACGGACAAACTTGTCAAAATTGATTTGTTGGTTTCCGTCGCCTGAATTGGGTCCCAAAAGCATTTCACCGTCAGCATTATATCCACGGAAAGTGGGAGGTAATGATAAAACGCGTGAGAAGTAGTTGGCTTCTGCGCTTTGGGTAGGAGGAAGATCGTTCCAGGTTGCATCTGCAAAGTTGAAGCTGGAGTTGGAGGTTAACCATGGTTTCAGCTTGTAATCGGCATTGAATGTGAAAGTGATACGTTGGTACTTGTTTCCTACGGCTGTACCTTCACTATGGTTGTATCCCAAACCTGCATAGTAGTTTCCCTTTTCATTTCCTCCGCTTACACTCAGGTTGTAGTCTTGTGAGAAAGATGGGGAATTGATATTGAAATCCGCTATATCTGTATTCTTGAAAATCAGTTGGTCTCCATAAATAGGATCAGTCATGGTTTCCCATCCTTGGTTGAGCAGGAAAGCCAGATCGTCCGAATATTTCATGGTACTCCATATAGCCTGGCTGTTTTCGTTTCCATTCAGCGGGATTGTCTTGTCATCATCTGCCCAATATTTGTTGCCTGTTCCATAAGGAGTGGCACCGGTCAGACCGGTCAGTGAAGACCATCCTTGTACGGCCGATCCGTCCGGATGTTTCATGTCTCCCGTGTAAGCATTCATGTAACCAGTGCGCATCCAGTAAATGTAATCACGCGCATTCATAAAGTTATAAGAGTTGTGGAAGTAGTTCCAGCCTAGTTTGGCCGAAAGCTCTACACGTGTACTTCCCTCTTTGCCTCGTTTGGTAGTGACTAGTACTACACCGTCATTGGCTCGGGCGCCATAGATGGCGGTGGCTCCGGCATCTTTTAATACTTCCATGGATTCAATATCGGCCGGGTTGATGTCACTTAAAGAACCGCGTACTTGGCCGTCTACCAGGATTAAAGGTGAACCTGAACCGTCAAAATTAGTACCTCCTCGAAGTACCAAGGTAGGAGCTGCTCCCGGATTACCGGAAGTCTGGCTGACGGACAGACCTGCCACGGCTCCTGATAAGGCTTGTGCCGGATTGGAATAAAGTCCTTGTTTTAATGTTTCTTCTTTTACCTTGGAAATGGAGTTGGTTACTTTTGTGCGCAACTGTTTGCCGCCATATCCGGTTACAACAACTTCTTGGAGCATTTCTGAGTCTTCTTTCAATGCTATTTTAAAAGTTGACTTTCCCTTTACGCTTAAAGTTTGTGTCTGATAACCGACAAATGATACTCTGATACTGCCATCGTTGGCTACGGAAAGTGTAAAATTACCATCTAAGTCGGTAACTGTACCATTCGTGGTGCCTGTTTCTACAATACTGGCGCCAATAACCGCTTCACCTGTGGCGTCTGTGACCACACCCGTGATTGTTTTCTTTTGTGCCATGGCTCCTATGGAGCATAACAGGCAAAAAAGCATGAATAAGGTTTTCTTCATAGATTTGTTTTTAAAGTTACTGTTTGAAGTTCTACCAGAACTATTCCGTGTCCATAAAGGGAAAATAGATTGTATTTTATTTTATTTAAGAAGGAATTTTAAAAGGATTTTTCTACTGAATTTCTACTGTTATGCTACTTTGAGGCGGAAAAAGATAAAAGATATCCCTTTTTATATACTTTTATTTAGCTTATTTATCCGTAAATATTGACCGTTTTGTACTTTTTGTGTCGTATATCAAAAAATAATTTTTATGATGCAGAGCGTGTATTAGATGAGATCCGTCTGGGACTGCAGAGCGATGTATCCGATGCCATGTCACAGGCATATGTAGAGACGATGGCAGATTATACCGGAAAAAGTACGGCAAAACGGACGAAGCATTTTAATGAGACATATATCAAAGTGTTAAGAAGTAAGCTGGCACAATCATCGGACGAGAATCATTACAACGTGGACTATCTGCTGAACTTTTTAGATCAAAAGGTCAAAGAGCGGACCAGCCTTACAACGGTAGAGGGAAAGACACCGCAGCTGAGTGTCAGTGAAAGCGGTCTGACCTTGAAAAATCTTTTTTTGACCTATACGAATGAGCAGGATTATGAGACAAGGGTACAGACCGATATCCAGATCCTGTTTCCACAGATGAATTTTACGGAGAGCGGTTCATTTCCAAATGTTTTAAAATATGCACTGATCGCACAGAAAGGAGCGTCTTTAGAAAAAACATCAAACGTTACCGTGGATGGAAGTATTTATGGTGGTGGCGATGATGCCAGTCTTTCTGTTGGAAATGGTGTGAATCTGCTTGTGGAAAAGGGAAACGATGTGATCTTAAAAAACAAGCTCTGCTTAGAACAGGGTTCAGAGTTTTCGGGCGAGACAAAGGTAACACTATGGTCAAATGATATTGAAGCAGCGAATGCATCGAAGTTGTCCCTAAAAGGAACAACCTATACCGCCAATGACCTGACCTTGTTTGGAAGTGCCGATGTACAGATTGGTGGAGAGTATTACGGCTTCGGCAATCCGAAAGCGGCATTGAAGGCAGATTCTAATCAGAGTGCGAAGATCAGAAAGGATATTGAAGACAATCCATCGGATTACAGCAGTGCCATTATTGTCAATGCCATAGGCAGCAGCGTGAATGGAAGCAGTGCAAAAGCGAGATTGAATTTAGGACAGTCTACGACACTGATGCTTGCCGGAAATGCATATATCGGAAACAGTACCGTATTTATGGGGGAATCCCTAACGGTAAAGAGCAATCAGATCGCCTATTTAGTGCCGGAGTCCTGCATGGACGGTATGGCAAATCCAATGACAGAGCAGATGCATATACAGGCATTGGCAAATACCGGTGGAGACACACCGACAAACCAGGCGGTACTTTTAAAGAGTCATATTTTAAGCCGTGTACAGGCATTGACTCCGGGAGTGAGCGGAATAGAGGAGATGACACAGGGAAATCTCTATTATTATTATATGAGATTTGAAAGTGCCAAAGCAGCAAGTGATTATTTTACATCATATTACGGTTCCGCGGCATCGGCTAAGATTAAAAATTATCTGGATCTGTATGTGGATCAGAAAGCTGTCCAGATCAACCGTAATGCAAAAAAGGACTTGAATGGAAATATTTTAGTATATGATGCAATGGGAATTACTTCGATTGGTGATACAATTACGGAGGGCAGTGATCTGTCTGATTCTAAACAGATGAGTGACCAGCTTGTCAGCTATCAGGATATGTTCCATTCAAATAATATCAATCTGACACTGAATTATGAGGCATTAAGTGGTGTACAGAAGTCGAGAATAGTCTTTGAAAATTTAGTAAAAGATAAATTGTTTGATGTGGTAGGAACTTCCGGCTGGTTCACTTACAAAGAAGGCGGGACTTCCTATGCCGCATATGTGACAGATAATACCTCACAAAAATTAGTCATTGATGATACCTTTTTAGGAAAAGCACCATCAGGAGCAAAGATCAGAATGGTCATTGCAACCGGTGATGTTGAGGTACGGACAGATTTTGAGGGAACGATCCTGAGTAAAGGCAAAGTAACCGTTTCTCCGTCAAAGGCAAACATCACGCTTTGCAAAAACCAGAACCAGCTTGCAAAACTGATCGCAGGCGGTACCTGTCAAAAGAGTGGAAAAGATTATCTGTTAAAAGATTATCTGACAGATTCTGAAAAATATCTTGGAAGAGAAGTCGAAATGGTATCATCTGATAACAGGATACGGTTAGAGCAGCTTGTAGTATACACAAACTGGTCGAAAAAGTAGTGGAGTAGAACATGTATAAGAATAAAAACGGTGGTTTCTCATTATTGGAATTGATCGTGGTGATCGCGATCATGGCAGTGCTTGGAGGCATCGTGATCGGGAATTCCAATTACAGCAAGAGCGCACAGGTAAAAAAGTATACAGAACTGACAGACGGGTTTATGCGTAAGGCAAGAACGGAGATCATGTCTAAGAATACCGTAAGCGGAGTCTGCCTCTATGAAAAAGAGGGATGCTATTATATAGAATCCTATAAAGAAAAAGAAAACGGCGGAACTGTTACATTTGAAACCGTGAAGCGGGAAAAATTAGGAAAACCACACGGAGTTGAGATATCCGCAGCAAAACAGGATGGCACAGGGGAAAAGACTTTAAGGGATAATGCAGGAGATTCCCTTAGTACTTTTATCCGGATCGGGTATGACAGATCCACCGGTGCGGTTTCAAAGTTCTGTGTCAATACAGAGGATATATCAGATTTAACATATACAAAGATCACATTCAAAAAAGGAGAGAACTCAAAATGTATCGAGATCAATCCGGCAACAGGAAAACATCAACAAAAGTAAATAACCATGGTTTTTCTTTAGTAGAGCTGATCGTTGCAATCGCCATTATCGGGATTGTAGGCGGAGGAGTCGTAAGTCTGATCCAGTCAGGAAGTAAGACATATCAGTCCAGCAGCAACGAAACAGATATGCAATACGAAGCACAGGTGCTGTTAAACCAGTTAGAGCAATATGTCATCGGTGCGAGAGGAATCCGGCAAAAGGATGATGTGACCACCATTTATGATGAGGAAAACGGAAAAACACAGGTAGATATTTTAAGCTATTCTGCTTCTGATAAAAAGCTCTATTATGAAAGACAGGAAAAAGCGGCAGAGGCATCTGACTATACGACTACGGTAGAAAAAACAGCACTCGCAGAAAACGTAGAGAGCTTTGCGATGGATGTTTCCAAGGCACAGGAAAAAGGCAAAGTGAAAGCAGCGGTCACCTTAAAAAAGGATAAAAAGACCTATCAGGCAGATATGGTATATCATCTGCGAAATGCCGTGGTTGTGAATCCAACCGAGGAAGAAGATTACGAGGTCACAGACCCGACTGAAGAAGAAGTTTCCGTGGTAAAAAAAGTAGAGGTCAATGCATCGAGAACGGCTTTATTAAAAGGCGAAGAACAAGTATTTTATGCCATTGTAACAGGAGAACATTATCCATCCCAGAAGGTGAACTGGTTTTGTACAGGAGCAAATAATGCCAAGACCTATATAGGAGAAGACGGAGTCCTGCATATCGGAGCCGATGAGACGGCAGAGACATTGACGATTACGGCACAGTCTGCACAGAATCCGTCAGTCAAAGGAAGCATGACGATCCACATTAACCATGCCGGAATCCGGATTTATCCGGAAGAAGTCTGGATCAGTCCGGCAGGGGGTACCTTAGACCCGGAAAAGAATGGAAATGGAGAAGTAACCTATCATGCAGATATTTTAACTTCAACCGGATTAAAAATTTCTGATCTGGTATGGTCTGCATCGAAAAGTAATTATAATAATGGCCTGCAGAACAACCAGAAGATTCATATTAATGCAACGGAGGCAAGCGGCGATTTTACGGTATCGGCATCTGTAACCGATGATGCAGGACATGTATTTACATCGAATCAGGCGGTTGTGCATGTGGTAAGGATTGAAGCCGACAGGAAGAGTATGGCATACATGAGCAGTGCAAAGCTTACAATTTATGGACTAGAGGAACTTGCGGCGGGAGGATTGAAGATCGCATCCTCCACAGATGAGATTAAAGAGGACAGCGGAAGCGGGAATTTTTATCTGTATGATACCCGTGGAGTATTATCATTTGGAAGACCGACAAAGAATGTAGACGGAAGCTGGGAGTGTACGGCAACCTTTGATCCGGACCGTTCCATTTTACGTTGGCTCTTTGGAGGTTTCCGTTCACAATCCACCAGTATCGGGGTCTATCGTGCAGGGGAGACAATTAGGAGAACAGATAAGAATGGAAGTACCTATGAATATGGATTTTCTGTAAATAAAATGGGTATCAGTTGGAATTAAAGGGAGAATCGCAATGGGAAAGAAAGGCTGGAAAAATAAGAGAATATGGTGTGTGGTGATCGCAGCAGCACTTTTATGTGTCGGAACAGGCGGTTATCTGTTTTTTCATGTGCAGGCACAGGGAATTTTGACAGGACTTGAAGAAAAAGTTTCCCAAAAAGTAAAGGACAGCAAAAAGTTTCAGATCGTAGAAGTTGTACCGGATGGTTCCGAAGGTGAGATCGGCTATTTAGTAAAAAATAAAGACACGGACATTACCGGTGACTATCTGAAAAAATACTTAGACACCTATCTTGCAGAAGATACGTCCAGACAGAATACGGCACAGGTGCGAAAAGATTATGTCAACTCATTGATGGGAAAATTAGAAGCCTTTGCCGGAGACGGAAAACCATTGCAAAAAGACGGAGATTATGAGGAGGCTTATTTTCCAAAAGATACAGAGGGTTGGAAAGTGATGGGTTTTCCAAAGGAGCAGTATGAGACCGTACAGCTTCACGGAAGTTATGAGGAGACACCGGCTTTAGACGGTTCTTATAAGCCAAATATCACAGGCTTTCAGTATGATAAAGACCATGGTGCCTATACCGTAACCTTTACAGAAACCATGCGTACCGATACCACCGATGCACTCTATACACAGGCATACCGTAACGTTGGAACCGATGAAAACGGGAATCCAATGATGGAGGCAGCAGAGGAGGATCCGACAGGAACCTTATACTATATTGAGTCCTTTCAGTATGTAGGTTCCGGAAGTGCAGGGGCTTGTTACACACCGGTATTAGATGCGGAATTACCGTATTCCTATATAGGAACAAGCGGCTCTTATCAGTTTGTAGAGGACGAAGCAAAAGAAGAATGTATCGTCCAGATCGGAAAAATCTATTACAAAGGCGGGTTCAGCAGTCAGGACTGGATGCGGAGAAAGGTTTTAGCTTCGAAAGACAGTGACAGTTTAGAGGTCGAAGTGGTTACGGTAGAAGAGAGTCAGTTAGCACAGACCGATCTGTCTGCGGCAGATTTTATCTATCTCTGTGGAGATACCACAAAAGACGCGAAAGCCTATCAAAATCCGCAGGCAGTCTGGGATGCGGTTGCAAACAGTGTTTCGCTGCAAAAAGTTCCGTGCATGATCGATGCATCCAGCGGAGTATGGGAAAAGTGTGCCGCTTATCAGGAAGGCTATACGGGACAGAGTGATTTTATACATGAAAACGTCTATATCTTTGGAACGAAGGATGCAGCAGCAAGAGAGCCGTTTTTTGAGAATTTAGAAGGCGTGGTTTCCGATACTTCGGGATGTTCAGAGGTATCTGAATTGATCAAAAAAGAAAATATGATAAGAAGCGGCGAGGAAAAACTTTCGACAGATATTACCCGCCTGTTTCTGATGCAGTATATTATTGATTATAGTAATCAGCGCAGGATCCAGACTAAGGATCATTTCCGTGTCTTAGAGATCCAGCCGACAGATGCCATAGCAGCCGATGTGAAAGGTTTCAGTCTGACAAAAGAAGAGATAGCAGCGTGGGCAGGCATATCGGCAGATGCTGCGGATATTACGATCGATTCGATGTCTACTGCTGAGTTCATCGGTAAGGTAGATGATCTGAATAAAGATTACGATATGATCTATGTGGGAGCATGCATTGATTATCTGAATACAGGGGGAAGCGGAAGTTCGAGACATACCGTCTATAACGATACACGGATGAACGGACTGATCTATACGCATACCGGAGACTATGTTGCAGGCAATCTCTGTATCACAGGAATGATGGACGTAGACTATGGCGGAGCATATCTGTTTAAAGACAAGACCCCAAGACCCTATGCCCGATATGCAAAGAACAGCCTGTTTGGCGTTACCTATGAAGGATATCTGCTGCATAACAATGGTGAGGATCTGGGTGTTTATTATACGGCAAACAGGAGTCGTACCGTTTTAGAAGATGATGTTTTACGGCAGTATTATAAAAAGCCATATACGCAGACACAGTATCAGTATGGAATCGGAGCCAGCCCAAAAGAGCTGTCAGGCGATCTGATGATCTATCGATACAGTGGAAATGATATTACAAAGACCAAGCTGAATGATCTATTAGAATATGTCAGTGCCAATTATCCGGTGGTAGTTTCGGATGCACTCTACAATACGGATAAGTCCGTAAATCAGAACACAGTAGATAATACTTCCTATCTCTATCAGTTTTTAGAACAGGTAAAAGGAAATCAGAATGTATTTACCGTAAGTCAGGCAGAAAATGTGGGAAGTGGGATCGGAGATTATCTGAATATCCCAAAACCGCAGATTTTATATTTCGATATTACCGCACCGGAAAATTTAAGTTCCTATGATGGGATCGGTACGGCAAGCGGACAGATCTTTTCAGATGTTTCTAAAATGATCGTTGATACATCGAATGCACAGACAGAGGGAACCTATACCGTAAAAGTGGGATTTTACTTAGAAAGTCAGGTAGAAGCGACAGCGGCTTCAGTCTATCGTCCGGTATTTTGTCTGGATATGAATGCAGACGGTAAATTTTCAAAAGCAGGAGCATCCGGCAGTGGGGAAGAGATGAGCTGTACGATTTACAATGCAGATACCGGCGAGGAGGCACCAAAAGACGGAGAGGGCAACTATCAGTTGAACAGCAGGGTGCGATACCGCTTAGAGCGTCAGATTCCGGCAACTTATCGCGGTGTACTGTCCTGGCAGTTAGAACTGGTACAGGTGTCAAATCCGGCAGTCAGAACTTCGGATATCCAATATACAAAAGTGGATGGGATCGGAGATCAGGAAGTGGTCAATGTATTACAGATCACGAGCCAGAGTGCAAGCGGTGCGGATAACAACCGTATCAATCTGAAAAATGAGAGCCGTATTCAGGACTATCTGGATGAAGTATGCAATATGACAGGCTTAAAATTCAATATTGATACGATCGGCGGAAGAGATTATGGAAATAATGCATCCGGTATCAGTTCGGCAGAAGAATTTTATAAGAAAGAACTGACCGGACTTGGAAAATCCTTAGAAGACTATGATATGCTCATCATTGGTTTTGCCAGTGAGTATTATGACCTCTATAACAGCTCAAACAGAAAGAGCCAGTATGCAGTAGAGGCCATCAACATCTTTATTGATTCCGGTAAGAGTGTGTTGTTCTCAAATGATACCACGTCGTTTGTCAACGTATCACCGCACCATTCCTTTAAAGACGGACATTTAGTCGGAGGAAGTGAGGACTGGGAGGTGCCGCGTCAGTGGGGCTACTACATGAACAATGCCTTTCGAAATGTTATGGCAATGGATCGCTATGGAGTTTCGGCAGATACCGATACCACAGAAACAGCGCAGATGCAGGCACAGGGAAATCTGTTAAGACAGCAGCAGCATTTAACGGTCGATACACAGACGCTTCACGCAACCGTCAATCAGGGATGGGTATGCGAATATGCAGCCATAGGTTTTGGAAAGTATGAGGATGGCTACCGGAGTAAAAAGCTGGGATATTTTTTAACGAGGAATATCAAAGAAGGAACGCTAAGTGAGAACAGGGATATTGCCTATGCACCGAAGACCTATAACATCAGTACCAAACAGGCACAGGCGCTAGGACAGACCCATGGATTTACCAATGCGGTTTTAAATCACTATCTCGTAATAGATCCGATCTATCTTGCCGATTTCCATAAGAATTCCAATGGAAGATATGTACAGTATCTGAATCTGAGAAACGATCTGTTACCGGCAATGGATGAGAAACAGGATTCGATACAGAAACTGCATTACAGGGATGGAGAAGTGTGTGCAAAAGTCACTCGTGAAAATGATGGGTTAATTACACATTATCCATATGAGATCGGAACAGAGTTTCGGTCGGCAAAGACGAATTATCAATATTACCAGTTGAACATAGATCAGGATGCAGATGGAGATGGAAACGGGGATGTAGTCGTATGGTACTGTCTGTCCGGTGATGCCGACAACCCGGAATCCGAGCGTGGAAAAGTATATAAGAATTCAAAGAACGATGCCCGCAACAATTACTATATTTACAGTATCGGAAATGTGACCTATTCGGGAATGGGTAACTCGGAATTAGACCATTCAGGCGATGATTTAGAGACAAAGTTATTCATCAATACGGTAGTGGCAGCCTATAAGGCAGGAGTAGAAGCACCGGATCTTAAGATCTTAGAAGCACCGGATAAAAATGCCGCTGAGAAAAAGTATGAATATATTACTTATGACAGTTCACTTTCCGACAAACCGATCGAGGATGACATCGTATTCTACTTTACGGTATCGGACCCGAACTTGGCATCATCACAAAAACAGATGACGATGGAATTTTCCTATTACAATGGCAGTACGAATGTAGTGTTAGGGGCAGACCAGATCCAGGTTACCGATGTGACAACGAATACAGCCGCATCCGGTGCCTATACGGAAGGTCATATTTATAAAGCGGTACTGCATGGAGCATCTGAAAAATTAACAGAAGCGGGAAATGAAAGTTTAGAGATCCGTGCAAAATTAAACTGCAAATTTAACTATTATGGTAAGGAAGAAAGCCATGATGATGTATCGACACTGAAGGTTTTAAAAACCACATTGTTTGATTTGAATTAGAAATATGAAACCAATTATTACGGAAGTATAAAATCTTTCTAAAAAAAATGTAGTATTGTTGACACTCTATCAGGCACGTTGTAACATATTATCTAATGGAACAGAGCGTGATACTGGCAGAAGGAGAACGATATGTTTGGCTATATCAATATTAATAAGAGTCAGTTGTCAGAAGAAGAGCGAAAGGCATATCAGGCGTATTACTGTGGTCTGTGCCGGAAGTTAAAGACCAACTGCGGAGTCAAGGGACAGGCTCTGTTAACCTATGATATGACTTTTCTGATCGTACTCTTAACAGGGCTTTATGAGGTAGAAGATCACAGGAAAAAGTTCACCTGTGCGATCCATCCGACAAAGAAGCAGTTAGCGTATATCAATGAGATTACAGACTATGCTGCAGACATGAATGTGGTGCTTGCCTATGAGAACTTCGGGGATGACTGGAGAGATCATCATTCGATCCCGAAGAAGGCATACATGAAGGTTCTCGATAAGGATTATCAGAGGATATATCTGAAATACCCAAGACAGGTAGAGGCAATCCAGACATATATTGAGAAGTTAGAAGAAGCAGAGGCGGCAAAGGAATACAATATTGATGCAGTTGCAGGCCTGACCGGCGAGATGCTTAGCGAGATTTTTGCATGGAAAGATGATGAATGGAAAGATGAGCTGAAATGCTTTGGCTATTATCTTGGTAAGTTCATCTATCTGATGGATGCATATGAGGACTTAGAAAAAGATACCAAGAATCATAATTTTAACGTCCTGCGTCATATGTATAAGACAGACCCGAAGAATTTTGATGCATTTTGTAAGCTGATGCTGACAAGTATGCTGTCAGAATGTGCGAAGTCCTTTGAACGTCTGCCGATCATTGAACATGGGGAGATCATCCGAAATATTTTGTATTCCGGTGTCTGGACAAAATATGAATATATGCAGTTAAAGAAGAAAAAGAAACAGAATGCCGGAACAAGGAGGCATCGGAAATGATCAATCCTTACGGAGTACTTGGAGTCAGTCCGAGTGCTACAGATGAAGAAATAAAAAAAGCATACCGCGCGTTGAGCCGGAAATATCATCCGGATGCAAATATCAACAATCCGAATAAGATGCAGGCGGAGGAAAAATTTAAAGAAGTCCAGCAGGCATACGAACAGATCATGCGGGAACGCCAGCAGGGCGGGTACCGGCAGGGCGGCTATCAGAACGGAAGCTATGGGCAGAACAACGGAGGTCCTTATGGCTATGGTCCGGGTGAGAATCCGTTTGGATATGGAGATTCGTGGTATGAGAACATGCGTGGCCAGTATGAGAGTCCTTATGCGGGACAGGGAAGCTGGTGCTTGAGCATGATACTGTTAAATATGCTCTGTAACTGTTGCTGTTTCAGACCATGTTAACGAAAAGAAAAACAAAAAGGTGTGAGTTACATCTGTAGCTCACACCTTCTTTTATTATGTTATTATGCCTGTACGGAAATTATTTATTTTTTTCGATTTCAGCCATCTTCATAGCACGAACCTTTAATGGCAGACCAAATAAAGTGATGAATCCTTCTGCATCGTGGTGGTCATATAAATCTCCGGTTGTGAAGCTTGCTAAAGATTCACTGTAAAGGGAATATGGAGAAGTTGTTCCTGCTTTGATGATATTTCCTTTGTAAAGTTTGAATTTTACTTCGCCGGTTACATATTTCTGTGTAGATTCCACGAATGCCTGAACAGCCTCACGCAGTGGTGTGAACCATTTTCCTTCGTAAACGATCTGTGCAAATTTATTGCCCATATCTTTTTTCACAGTCATAGTGTCACGGTCTAAGATCAGTTCCTCTAACTGCTGATGAGCTTCCATTAAGATGGTTCCGCCAGGAGTCTCATAAACACCGCGGGATTTCATTCCGACCACACGGTTTTCTACGATATCTACGATACCGATACCATGTTTTCCACCAAGACGGTTCAGCTCACGGATGATATCAGATACTTTCATCTCTTTTCCATTGACGCTCTTAGGAACTCCGCCCTCAAAAGTCATGGTTACATATTCGCCTTCATCCGGTGCTTTTTCCGGGCTTACGCCAAGAACGAGAAGGTGGTCATAATTTGGCTCGTTTGCAGGATCTTCTAACTCAAGACCTTCATGGCTGATGTGCCATAAGTTACGGTCACGGCTGTAAGAAGAGTCAGCGGAGAATGGAAGGTCAATACCGTGAGCTTTGCAGTATTCAATCTCAGCTTCACGGGAATCCATGTTCCACTTATCGTCACGCCATGCAGCAATGATCTTTAAATCAGGAGCAAGAGCTTTGATTCCAAGTTCAAAACGGATCTGGTCATTTCCTTTTCCGGTAGCACCGTGGCAGATCGCAGTAGCACCTTCTTTACGGGCAACCTCTACAAGTCTCTTTGCGATACCCGGACGTGCCATGGAAGTACCGAGCAGATATTTGTTCTCATATACGGCACCTGCCTGTACACAAGGTACAATGTAGTCATCACAGAACTCATCTGTAATATCTTCTATGTATAATTTGCTTGCACCGGATAATTTTGCTCTTTCCTCTAATCCGTCTAATTCCTCTTCCTGTCCGCAGTCGATGCAGCAGCAGATAACTTCATAATCATAATTCTCTTTTAACCACGGGATGATCGCTGTGGTGTCTAATCCGCCTGAGTAGGCTAAAACAACTTTTTCTTTCATAATCGTCGTCCTTTCTTACGTTCATTTTTGCAGTTTTCTGCACTGCAATTACTATATAATAAATGGGAGAATAATGCAAGTGAAAAAATATACATATTTTTCAAATAAAAATGCATATATACTGGAAAAAGTACCAAATGCAATGTATAATTTTAGAATATAGCGAATAAATATACATAAAAAATGAAAAAAATGTGTAAAAACCCTTTACGAAAACCAAAAGATATACTACACTAGATACAGTTATTGAAGAAAGAAGGAAAGAGAATGATAAAAGCAGGAATTATTGGAGCAACCGGATATGCAGGAGGAGAACTGGTGCGTATCCTTTTAGGACATAAAGATGTAGAGATCAAATGGTACGGTTCAAGAAGCTATATCGATAAGAAGTATGCAGATGTTTACCGGAATATGTTTACACTGGTAGAGGATGTCTGTCTTGATGATAATATAGAAAAGTTAGCAAAAGAGGTCGATGTGATCTTTACGGCAACACCGCAGGGATTTTTAGCAGGAGTACTGACCGAAGAGATCTTAAAACAGTGCAAAGTCATTGATCTGAGTGCGGATTACCGGATCAAAGATGTACATATCTATGAGCAGTGGTATGGAATTGAGCATAAGTCCCCACAGTTTATTGAAGAAGCAGTCTATGGACTCTGTGAGATCAACAGGGAAAAGACGAAGGGCAAAAGACTGGTAGCAAATCCGGGATGTTATACGACCTGTTCGATCCTGACCGCTTATCCGCTGGTAAAGGAAGGTCTCATTGATACAACAACCCTGATCGTCGATGCAAAATCCGGTACTTCAGGAGCCGGTAGAGGAGCAAAAGTACAGAACCTGTACTGCGAGGTCAATGAGAACATCAAAGCCTATGGTGTGGCAAGCCACAGACATACACCGGAGATCGAAGAGCAGCTAGGCTATGCGGCAGGCAAAGAGATACAGATTAATTTTACACCGCATTTAGTTCCGATGAACCGTGGCATCTTAGTGACCGAGTATGCAACATTGAATAAAAAAGGCGGAAAACTGCCGACTTACGAGGAGATCAAGGCAGTATATGATAAATATTATGGAAAAGAAAAATTTGTGCGTGTATTAGACAAAGGGGTCTGCCCGGAGACAAAATGGGTAGAGGGAAGCAATTATGTGGATGTGAACTTTGTCATTGATGAGAGAACCGGCAGGATCATTATGATGGGAGCTTTAGACAACATTGTCAAAGGTGCAGCAGGACAGGCGGTACAGAATATGAATATTTTATTTGGGCTGCCGGAGGAAACCGGTTTAGAATTAGTACCGATGTTCCCATAAAAAAGTCAGAGGATAAGAAGGTCATACCGATAAAGGAATTGAGAACAAGCAGACAGGACAAAGAAAAATGGATACATATCAAATACGGACAATGACAATTAAAGACTACGAAGAAGTATATACGCTCTGGACAACGATCCATGGATTCGGCATGCGAAGTCTGGATGATTCGAAAGAAGGAGTACAGCGTTTTTTACAGAGAAATCCTTCCACGAGTGTAGTTGCCGTTGTCAAAGAAGAAAATAAAGAAAAGATTGTAGGAGCGATCTTATGTGGGCACGACGGAAGACGCGGATGTTTTTATCATGTCTGCGTAGATGAGCAGTACCGCAAACGTGGGATTGGAAAGAGCATGGCGGTAACCTGTATGAAGGAACTGCAAAAAGAGCAGATCAACAAAGTCTGCCTGATCGCTTTTAAAAATAACGAAGTGGGAAATGTCTTTTGGAAGAGTGTCGGCTGGACATTCCGGGAAGATCTGAACTACTATGATTTTACATTAAATGAAGAAAATATTACCAGATTTAATTCATAGGAAAGAGGGGCGCAGAATGAAAGTAATAGACGGCGGCGTGACCGCACCAAAAGGATTTTTAGCAGCATCAACAGCAGCAGGCATCAAATATAAGGACCGCAGTGATATGGCAATGATCTACAGCACGGTTCCCTGTAAGGCGGCAGGAACTTTTACCACGAATGTCGTAAAAGCAGCTCCGGTCTTATATGATAAAAAAATCGTAACGGAGAGTAAGAGCGTACAGGCAGTGGTAGTCAATGCCGGAATTGCAAATGCATGTACCGGTGCAGAAGGATTTGGCTACTGTGAAGATACGGCAAAAAAAGCGGCGGCAGAGTTAAACATTGCAGAGGATGCCGTATTAGTGGCATCTACCGGAGTGATCGGTATGCAGCTTCCGATTCAGAAGTTAGAAGCAGGCGTTAAAGTGATGGCAAAAGAACTTTCCGATACCAGAGAGGCGGCACATCAGGCAGCGTGTGCGATCATGACAACCGATACGATCTCAAAAGAAGTGGCCGTTACTTTTGAAGCAGGCGGAAAAACCGTTACGGTAGGCGGGATGTGCAAAGGCTCCGGTATGATACATCCGAATATGTGTACGATGTTAGGATTTGTCATGACCGATGCAGCGATCAGTAAAGAACTCTTACAGGAGGCACTCAGTGCCGATGTCTGTGATACTTATAACATGATCTCCGTAGATGGAGATACCTCCACAAACGATACGGTATTGCTCTTAGCAAATGGTATGGCAGAAAACCCGAAGATTACGGAAAAAAATGAAGATTACCGGAAGTTCTGTGAAGCGCTGAATTATGTGAATACGGAAATTGCAAAAATGATGGCGGGAGACGGAGAAGGTGCCACCGCATTGTTTGAAGTCAAAGTCATTGGTGCAAAGAGTAAGGAAGAAGCAAAAATATTGAGTAAATCCGTGGTATGTTCGAGTCTGACAAAAGCAGCCATTTACGGGCATGATGCAAACTGGGGCAGGATTCTTTGCGCACTTGGTTATTCCGGTGTGGAATTCGACCCGGAAAAAGTGGATTTAGTCTTTGAAAGTGCTGCAGGAAGCATTCAGATCATCAAAAACGGAATTGCCGTAGATTACAGCGAAGAAGAGGCAACCAGGATTTTATCAGAGCCGGCAGTAACAGCAATTGCCAACATGAATCAGGGCAATGCCGAGGCAACGGCGTGGGGCTGTGACTTGACTTATGATTATGTCAAGATTAATGCAGATTACCGCTCCTAACAGGGTATAAAATCAATGCAGACAGCCTAAGCGGCTGATTTATAAAAGAATACTTTGAGAAAAAGCAGAAAAAGAAGCAGAAATAAGAAATCAGATAGAAAAACAGGAAAGAGGTTTTAGTCAGATGGAAGAAAAAAGCATGCAGGAAATTATGGATAAAGCGTCAGTCTTGATCGAAGCACTCCCATATATCCAACGTTTTAACCGTAAGATCATTGTTGTCAAATACGGCGGCAGTGCGATGGTAGATGAAGAATTGAAAAAAAGCGTGATACAGGATGTAACCCTGTTAAAATTAGTTGGTTTCAAACCGATCATTGTCCATGGCGGTGGTAAGGAGATCAGCAAGTGGGTTGGAAAAGTCGGCATGGAGCCGGAATTTATCAACGGACTCAGAAAGACCGATGCGGCAACGATGGAAATTGCAGAGATGGTATTGTCCAAGGTCAACAAATCCCTAGTACAGATGGTAGAGGCACTTGGTGTCAATGCGATCGGTATCAGCGGAAAAGATGGTGGACTGCTCAAGGTTGAGAAAAAATACTCAAATGGACAGGACATTGGATTTGTCGGAGAGATTACCGAGGTCAATCCAAAGATCTTACATGATCTGTTAGAGAAAGATTTTCTTCCAATCGTATGTCCGGTGGGTATGGACGATGAGTTTAACACCTATAATATCAATGCGGATGATGCGGCATGTGCGATCGCAAGAGCAGTCAATGCCGAAAAACTGGCGTTTTTAACAGATATTGAAGGCGTATATTTAGATCCAGACGATAAGAGTACCTTGATCTCAGAGCTGACCGTTTCAAAGGCAAAAGCATTGATCGAGGCAGGCAATATCGGTGGAGGCATGTTACCGAAGCTGAACAACTGTATTGATGCGATCGACAATGGCGTGTCCAGAGTACATATTTTAGACGGACGGATCGCACACTGTCTGCTGCTTGAAATCTTTACAAACAAAGGAATCGGTACAGCAATCTTAGGGGATAAGGAGACGAAATTCTACCATGAATAAAGAAGAATATATCAAAAGAGAAGAAGGAGCCATGCTCCATACATATAATCGTTTTCCGGTGGTCTTAGAAAAAGGCGAGGGAGTCTATCTCTATGATACGGATGGAAAAAAATATTTGGATTTTGCGGCAGGGATTGCGGTAGAAGCCTTAGGATATGGCAACCGGAAATATAACGATGCCTTAAAAGATCAGATTGATAAGCTGATGCATACTTCGAATCTCTATTACAATCTTCCGATCATGGAAGCCGCAGAAAAAATCTTAAAAGTATCCAAGATGGACAGAGTCTTTTTTACCAACAGCGGAACAGAGGCGATCGAGGGTGCGATCAAGGCAGCAAAAAAGTATGCTTATACCAGAGACGGCCATACGGATCATGAGATCATTGCTATGAACCATTCCTTCCATGGAAGAAGTCTTGGGGCATTGTCGGTAACCGGCAACAAACACTATCAGGAGCCGTTTGAACCGTTACTTGGCGGAATCCGTTTTGCAGATTTCAATGACTTAGAGAGTGTCAAAGCACAGCTTACCGATAAGACCTGTGCGATCTTATTCGAAACCGTGCAGGGTGAAGGCGGAATTTATCCGGCAACACAGGAATTTATGGATGGTATCGAAAAAATCTGTAAAGAGCGGGATATACTGTTGATCTTAGACGAGATCCAGTGTGGCATGGGACGTACCGGAGAAATGTTTGCATGGCAGGGCTACGGAGTGAAACCGGATATTATGACGAGTGCGAAAGCACTGGGCTGCGGTGTGCCGGTCGGAGCATTTTTAATGACAGAGCGGATAGCAGAAAAATCCTTAAAACCGGGTGACCATGGAACTACCTATGGCGGCAATCCGTTTGTCGGTGCAGCAGTTTCTACCGTGTTAGATATATTTGAGGAATTAAATCTGCCTGCCCATGTCAAAGAGATTTCTGCTTATTTAGAAGAAAAATTAGATACACTCGTAGACAAATATGATTGCTTAACCCAGAGACGCGGTGTTGGTCTGATACAGGGAGTGGTAACTACAAAGCCGGTCGGTGAGATCACCTCAAAGGCATTAGAAGAAGGACTCATTATTATTTCAGCAGGAAGCGATGTCCTGCGGTTTGTACCGCCATTAGTGATCGAAAAAGAACATGTGGATGAAATGATCGAAAAATTAGATCATACGTTAGCAGCGTTATCGGAATAGAGTACAAAAGAGCCGATTAGAATAAAATTCCAATCAAAGTCCATACTAAGGATAATATATCTTTAGGAGGAGACTATGATTGGAATTTTTATTGCTCTGCTTTCCGGAGCATTGATGAGTATTCAGGGAGTATTCAATACGGAGGTAACGGAACGGACAAGCATCTGGGTCGCAGGAGCATTTGTACAGTTAACGGCATTGATCGTCTGTTTGGCAGCATGGGGGATCACGGACCGAAGCAGTTTTATGGAATTGAAAAACGTAGAACCGAAATATATGCTCTTAGGAGGAGCCATCGGAGCCTTCATCACGATCACCGTTATTAAGAGTATGGAAGCGTTAGGTCCTGCAAGGGCAGTAATGCTGATCGTAACAGCACAGTTACTGGTTGCCTATCTGATCGAGCTGTTTGGGATCTTTGGTGTGGATAAACAGCCGTTCCAGTGGTCAAAAGTGGTCGGAATGGCACTTGCCATTGCCGGAATACTGGTTTTTAAATGGGAATAAAAGTCTTTCAAAACAAATCCTTAAAAAAACGGAAATACTCTTGTAATAAATTTAAAATTTCGTTACAATAAAAAATAGCAGGCATAACGGACTCCTTTTTCAAAAAAAG
>OGQN01001098.1_pt1 | contig 22734 bp, 31 predicted proteins | sample 1553231 | NCBI WGS metagenome assembly OGQN01 (sample SAMEA2579950, study PRJEB22360) | human gut metagenome | biome: human gut; feature: human-associated habitat; material: faeces | place: Denmark | collected 2008/2010 | reverse complement strand
AGGGCCCGGGCCGGCGGCTCGGGCGGCGTCGCGAGCTTCACGCCGGGCATGGGGCTTGACGTCACGACGCCCTCGCGCACGAGGAAGTCGTAGGTGCCCCTGAGCACGGTGTTGAGCTTGCGCACGGTGCCGAGCGACACGCCGGTTCCGTCGCGCCCGCCCTTGGCGAGCAGCAGCGCGTAGAGGACCTCGACGTCGAGGGCCGTGAGCTCGTCGGCGTCGGCGGTCACGTTGGGCCTGACGTATCTCAGCACCATGCCGCGGTAGTCGCGCGCGGTGTCGGCCGAGTAGGCGCCGTCTGCCTCGGCGTGGTCGACGAAGTGCACCGCCAGGTCGCAAAGCGACATGGTGCAGCCCATGAGGTAGGCGGTCACCTCGCGCGCGAAGAGCTCGTGCCCGATGCCGATGGCCTCCTCCCAGCTCTCGGCGTGCACGACGTGGCGCGGCCTCACGCCGCTTCTATGCGCGACCGAGGAGCGCCTCCTGGGAAGGGCCACCTCCCAGGCGTCGGTGCCGACCTTCCTGGCCGTGATTCTGTCGAGCGGGGATGTCAACGCTCCTGCTCCGGGAAGGTTTCCTCGATGTCGAGCAGGGTCTTCGCCGCCGTCGCCAGTGCGGTCAGCTTCACCTGCGTCGGCTTCTTTTTCATGTCATCGAGCATGATCTCCATGCCTTCGAGAAGGATGCTCCTGGCGCGCCCCAGGCGGTCAGCGTTCGCCGCTCCGCGTGCGGGCTGCCCGTCGCATGGCATCTCATCGCCACCGAGCTCCCTGCCAATCATCATGCCGCGAGCGTCCTCGACAGCATCGGACGCGCGCCTGGCGATGTCCGCGAGCTTCTCCTCGTCGATGTCGTGACCGGTCATGTTGATGACGAGGCCCCTGTAGACCCCGTCACGTTCCCTGCTTTCCATGTGTTTTCTCCCTTTCTTCCCTTGCCAGGGCCCGCGGCCGGGCGCGCGAGGGGCGCAAGGAGTAGGGACACCCCCACGCGCCCGACGGCCGGCCCTGGCGTGCCGTGTCCTATTTCGCGAAGGCGACCTCGGCGAGCAGCGCGAACAGCTCGCCGATGGTCGTCTCGCTCGTGATCCCGGGCAGCGTCCGTCGCCCACCGCATGCCCCGTCCGGATCGCCCTTCGGGTCGACCTCGCCGAACAGCCCCGGCCATTCGCGGGTCGCGTTGATGTACCACTTCGCGCCGTCCTTCTCGCAGTTCGAGATGACGCCCTCCCTGCACTGGCGCGCCAGCACCGTGCAGTTCGTCTTGGTGGCCTGCCCGTACAGCGCGGTCGCGGCCTCCTCGATGCTCATGATCCTGTCCATCAGATGGCCCCTTCCGCCACGTACGCCTCGACGGCGCTCTGCGCGCCGGCAAGGCACCCCGCGCACAGCTTGGTGGCCGGCGCGACGTTCCTATGCGAGACGTCGCTGACCTTCCTGCCGTTCAGGAGGTAGAACTCCCTGGGCGCCTGCTCCTGGACGAGCACGCGGCCCATGTGGCCCCTGACGTCTATGGGCGCGCCGCAGCGGGCGCAGACGTGGTCCTTCCTAGCGGGCATAGATGCCTCCCTTCGCCAGCCGGCTCCTGTAGATCGTCTCGCTCGCGAGCTGCAGCAGCCTGCCGATCGGGACGTCCCCGAAGCGTTCCGCCGCCAAGCTCGCGAGGTACTCGCACTTGCCCATGGTCGACCTGGCCCTCATGGGCCCTTCGAGCTCGCGGCTCATGAACGTCATGATCCGCTGCTCCCTCGTCGTCACCTCGACTCCGCACACGTTCACGCGCGCTCCTCCCTTCATGTCGACAGGTCCGCCGATGCCCACGCGGGGTGTTTGCCTAATGCACCGATGGAGGGTGCGTGGGCACCGGCCGGCCTGGCGGGGAGCCTGGTCGTGCTCCTGCTCGCCGCTGCGGCTTCGAGGCTACGGCCTGACGGGAGTGATCTCGATCGCGACCTCGATGCCGGAGAGCTCTTCGACGAGCTTCCCGGCGGCCTTCAGGTGCCCGCAGAGCTCCCCGGCGATGCTCGCCATCCTCTCAATGTCCTCGGACGACGGCGTCACCATCACCTTCAAGCCGCCGATGTTCACGGGCTTGTCGCGTTCTTCGCTCATGTGCTCTCCTTCAACACGCGTGCTACGATTCGCCCTGAAACAGCCCCGTAAACCGAAGGGACGTGTGCCATGGGCGAGAAACTATCCACTGAAAGTCCTTGTTCGGGCTTCCAGCCCCTCAACGACGAGCTGCGAGATGTGCTCGGCAAGCTCGTTTCCTACCAATTCGACGAATCCTTTCTGGGCTCGATTCCCGATATAGCGATTCCGGCATTCGGAATCGAGCCGGAGCAGCTGGTCAACGACATCCTCGAGCTGCAGGAGCTTGGCTACGTCAGGGTCTACCCAGGTGACAAGCTCAATGGCCGCCATGTGGCGGTTACCTCAAACGGAAGGTGCTACGACAAACTTCTGCGCAGACACAGGCTCGATACCGTCTTGAGCTGGACCGGCAACCTCGTCACCGGTGCGTCGGGCGGCCTGGTCGTGTTCCTTCTCGCCGCGGTCGTCTCCTAGCACCCGAGCAGGGCCATGAGCGCCCAGGCGAGCATGCCCCCGACGGCCCCCGAGACGAATCCCCACACGGAGAACCCCGGGGACCCGCGCACGGAGTCCATGAACGGATCGGCACGCAGGGGCGAGAGCGGCCCGGTGACGGGTTCCTCGAAGAGCACGGCCTCAAGGTACGCATCCCAGCGCTCCCGCTCGTTCGATTCGCCGCTCATGCCGGCCTCCTCACGTGCACGAACTCGCCGACCACGACCACCGAGTCGAAGAGCTCGCGGCCGAATCCCAACCTGTAGAGCGCGACGACGGCGATGTTGGCCGCGCCCTGTGCCTTGAAGCCCGGATACGCGACGGTGAGCTCGGCATCATGCGTGTCAAGGATCCATTTCGCGAGCTCGCGGTCCAGCAATGCCGCGCCCGGCTCCATCTGCCTGCAATGCTCCGCGACATCGACGAGAATCATGTCACGCGCGATCTCGGCGGCGTTGACCGGCTGGTATTCCCCCTGGGTGTTCATGGCCCCTCCCTTCCTACAACGCATTCGCGAGCCTCCCCACGACCTTGGTCACGGGATCCGATTGCCACCAGACAAGATCGCTGGAACAACCGGCGATGGTGCCGATGCCACCAATAAGAGCAAGAGCACCGATTGCCGCCGCAAAGGCGCAAACCATATAGACCGCCCATGGATCAAACCGCGTCTTTTCCTCGAGCGCATAGGCGACGATGCAGGCGGTTGCGCATATGGCGAGGACGCCGAGGGATATCCATGCGATCAGCTCGCCGGTTGCGATGCCGTGTTCGCATGAGGCCACCTTCGCCTGAACGTACTCGGGCGTGGCGATCTGCGCCGCCATCTCGTTGATGTTCATAGCTCCTCCCTCACGCCGCGTCCGGCTCGAGCGCCACGACCTCGGCTATCGCCTCGTCCAGGCAGATGCCGACGATGCCGCAGATCCTCGCGGCCTCGGGAAGCGACCAGTCGCGCACGCCGCGCCGCTTCCACGAGAATGTGTTCTCCGCCATGCCCATCTCGGATGCGAGCTGCGCCTGCTTCAGGTTCCTGCGTCTGAGGTAGGCGGCGATCGCCTCGTCGATTGCGGGGTAGTAGTACCTGGGCTCACTCACGGCAGGCTCCCTTCATGGTCTCGAGCTCGTCATTGAGCCTCTGGACTTCCTTCTTGAGATACACGACCTCGACGGCAAGCCGCCACGAGATCCCCTTGTGGGATGGATTCGCCTTTGCGATGGCGAGGAATTCGTCCAAGCCGATTGGCTCGATGGGAAGCGGTTTTGGAGATGCGAATTCGAGATCCGATTCGGGCTTCGGTTCCATGAGGCTCCTTTCCAAATTAAGCAGTGTGCTTAGATTGTTATGCATGTTAGCTAACTAAACTAAGTATGTCAATAAGAATACTTTGTGCTAGACTAATTTTTGTTATTCTTCATGCAAATCAAACTAGGAATGGTTGCTATGAGTTTTAATGAGCGAATGCTTCAAGCATTAGATGCAAAAGGATGGACGCAAGCTGATTTGTGCAAAGCCACTGGCTTTAAATCTGGTCTCATCTCTCAATTAGCAACTAACAAAAATCGAGATCCCAGATTGATGACTGCCGCCAAAATCGCGAAGGCGCTCGATGTCTCCCTCGACTACCTGGCAGGCCTCACGGACAATCCTTCGGGCCTGTGCGCAGAGGAACTCGAGGGGCTGCGCATCGACGCGGAGGCCCGCACCCTTTTGCGCGGATTCGACCAGCTCACCCCCGACGGCAGGCATGTCATCATCGAGCAGGTCGATTTCCAACTTTCGAAAAATAGGGCGCAGGGGCCTGATAGTGCCGTTTGCGAGGTGGCGTAGATGAGCGTCGAGGAAGTGATCACGTCCATCACCAACGTCGTCCCGAACATGATGGACGCCTTCGGCCGACTGTTTCCCGGCATACCCCAGCGCAGCCTGGACAAAGCAGAGCTGAAGGCGACGCAGCGCATGCTCGATGACATCGAGAAGGCGACGGCACGGTGCGAGGAGATGGGCCTTAGCAGGGAGTTCCAGGCTTCCGTGATAGCCGACATAACGAAGCGGCACACGAGGTCAGAGCGGTTCGAGAGCGTGCTGTGCTTCGCGGCCGGGATGAATCCGGACACGTCACGTGTCGATGACATCGAGCAGGATTGGATCGAGGATTTCCAGGAGCATGCGGAGAAGGCCTGCGACGAGGACATGCAGCGCACATGGGGCACGGTGCTGGCAGGCGAGATGGATGCGCCGGGAAGCTTCTCGAAGCGCACGATGGACATCCTCTCGAAGATGAGCAAGGCTGAGGCGGAGAGTTTTCGCAGGCTGTGTGGATGTGCCACGTATCTATACGTTCCGGGCTCTGAGAAAGGTCGCAGCCCGGAACCGGTGCCCGTGCTCGAGATTGACGATGATTACGCCTCCTACAACGGCGGTCAAATCACCGCACGCGAGATAGGCATATTGGATTCGATCGGCCTCATCGACAGCGGCAGGATGACACCGCTGAAGATCGAGCCCGGGTTCGGATATCCGTTCTACACCAGCGACGGCATCGTCCTTGTCCGCGCGAAAGACGACGCCGGCAAGGTGGCGGTCGATTTCAAATCCGCTATCTTCACGCCGTCCGGCACAGAGCTCGCAAGCGTTTGCGGCATCGGGGGCGACCCCAGGCTGAGGCAGGTTCTCATCGACAAGTTTTCGTCAGCCGGGCTCGTAGTCGCTGATTTTATTGACATGTCGCACGACCAGACTTGATTCGGTGCTGATGCTTTGTCGGCGTGACGGGTGAGGAGAGTTATTTGCCTGAAGTGCGTATGTGTTGACTAGGAGTATTTTCGTACTGGTGTAATTTTTTCAACCTTTTGTGGTATATTTTCGGCAGTGGTTATGACGGGCAACTTTACGGAGTCCCGGCCAAGCAAGAGCGACTGCCGATTGGTGGTCGCTTTTGTGGTTTTAGGGATGGAACAGATGAACGAAAAGCCGTTCAAAAGCATTGACGAGCAGATTGCGCTCCTCTCCTCGAGGGGCTTGGAGATAACCCCGGATACTAGAGAGATCTTGATGCGGGAAGGGTACTACTCCGTCGTAAACGGCTACAAGGACCCGTTCATCGCCGCAGACGGCGAGGGAGGTCTAAACGGCGAGAGATTCGTGCCCGGCACGTCCTTCGACGATCTCTACTCCCTGTTTCGATTCGACATGCGCCTGAGAGAGATCACGTTCAAGTACGTCCTTCGCATCGAATCCCTGATCAAGACCGTTGCCACATACACGTTCGCAGAACGTCATAGGGATGGGAACAGCTACCTCGAACCGAGTAACTACGGATCACAGCGCGAATACAGGGAACTCGGCCTATCGAACTACGGATCGAACATGAACAAGCTTCAAAGGAGCTTCATCGACGCCATAGAGCACCCCAGGAACGAGGCCGTCGAGTATTACGTCGAGACTTACGGATATGTGCCAATCTGGGTTCTTTCCAGCACGCTCACCTTCGGAACCATAGAGCATTTCTTTAACTTGCTCTCGAGGTCAGACCAGAACCTGATCTGCAGGCGAATCGTCGATCTGACAAACCGTAAGGTGGAATGGCACGATTACCTTGATCCAATCAACGCCCGCAGGGCGATAGACATAGTGGTCAAGTTTCGCAATATATGCGCACATGACGAACGCCTGTATTGTGCCCGCGTGGACAGGAGAAACCCAGTCGACTACTTCGGATTCGTCGAATATGCATCTAACTTCATGGACATCTTGGATTATCTCGATTTGATAAAGAGCATTTCCAACCTGGTGGGCAAGTCAAACCAAAGCAGCACTGCATTGGCGCATCTACTGGACGCGATGGGATACAACGCCATGTTAGACAATCTATTGAGAGTTGGCGATCGTATCAAAGGCGGACTTGGGGATCTTAGCCAAGGCTACTGAAAACCAGATTAGCGATGACCTGTTCGAGCACATAGACGGCATGGAATCGTTCGTCCGGGAAGGAGATCCCTTGAAACTGAAGCCGAAGAGCTGACAAAGAAAGATGGGGCCCCGCGTCAGTTTGGCGACGGTCGCGGGGTCCCGAATGCCCAACCTGAACAGAAAGGCAGGTGCATCATACCATGCAGATCAAATCATCTGGCCTGTGGAAGCGCGACAATGACAAGCCAAACGGCAAGTGCCGCAGGTGGCGTTTGTGGGTGCTCACCGGGGAGGAGGGCCGCAAGACCAGGTGCTTCGACGGTACGCATTCCATGGCCAAGAGGGCGCTGTCCGACTTCGAGCGCGAGCTCGGCGCGGTCATCCCCAACGATGACACCTTCATCGCCTACGCAAGGGCCCGCATCAAGGCACGCGCCGCTTCCGGGGACCTCTCGCCCAACACCGTCGACAAGGAGCAGCGCAACGTGCGGGCCCTCGAGCGGGCGCCGATCGCGCGCATGCGGATGGACGAGATCGGGCCCGCGGACTGCCGGGAGTCGATGGCCTGGGTCAAGGCGAACCCCCAGCGTCCCTGGCTCGTGCGGGATGGCGTGCTGTCGAACACGACCATGCGCGGGATCTACCGCTTCACGCGCCAGACGTTCCAGCAGGCCGTCGACGACGAGCTTCTGTCCCGCAACCCCATGGATAAGGTCAAGGACCCCAAGGACGACTCGCCCGAGGTCGAGGCGCTACCATGGAGCGAGCTCGAGCGCATCATGGACCTGCTCGACGGGCAGCCCATGTCCGGATACGTCATGGCCATGTACCTCATCGTGTGCGACGCCCTGCGCCGTGCCGAATCCGTCGCCGTGCTCGACGCCGAGACGTGGGTCTCCATGCTGCGCATCTCGCAGGCGGTGAAGGAGGCCGACGGGTCGACCGACGACCCGAAGTCCGAGGCCGGAAAGCGCGACCTGCCCGTGCTTCCCAGGCTGTGGGCAAAGGTCCTCGAGATGCGTGCCTGGAAGGAGTCGAGGGGCCTTGCCGATGCCCTGCCCCTGGCGTGCAACTACAGGGGCGGTGTGATCCGCCCGCAGAACCTGTACAGGTGGTGGAAGAGGCTCACCGAGGGTACGGACTTCGAGGGCGTGGGGATGCACCAGATCCGGCACAGCAACCTCTCGCACGTCGCGCGCAACATGTCGGCGTACGACTTGATGCGCTACGCCGGTTGGTCATCGTTAGAACCGACCCGCGTCTACATCCACGATGACTACGCGGCGCTGTCGCGATGCTACTACGAGTCCTTCGGCCTCGAGCCGACCGACACGCTCAGGATCGCCGCGTAAGAACGCGTGTGCGTGTGCGTTTCGTGAGCGTTCGTGCCGTCTCCGTGACCCCCTGACGTATCGTAAACCTGATTTGAGCGGGTATTATTCGATTCTCATGTCTCTGACGTTTCCCCAGGTAGCCTCGTTTTACAAAACGTCAGGGGTTCGAATCCCTTATGCCCCACCATTAGAAATCGGGTCGGCGCACGCGCCGACCCGTTTTGTTTTGTCGGACAAGTCCACTCTTGCAGAACAACAATACGAGTTTTCCCCGGCAGTCTCTGCCGATTGCTCCTAGGTGGTGCGAAGGCGGCATGGCGACAAGCTCCACACGTTTTGGCGAACATGAATGCCATAACGTGCGTGCTGGGAATGACCATCATGAAAACGGACCGGCACAACGCCGGTCCGCCACTGACTCGTGATGTCTGCGCGCGTCTATTCCGCAGCAAGCGGAGAAGGCGTGCTGTACGTGCGGGCCAGGTATTCCTGGTCGAGCTCGTAGAGCGATTTGGCGTCCGAGCCGAAGAGCTTCATCTTCGTGACCATGTCGGTCGCGTTTACCTCCTCCTCGAGCTGCTCGTCGATGAACCAGTCGAGGAACTTCATCGTGCGAAAGTCGTTGACTTCCTTGGCGGCGGCGTAGATGTCGTTGATGAGGCTCGTGACGTAGCGTTCGTGCTCGAGACCCGCTTCGAGCGGCTCGAGATGATTCTTGAAGGTCTTGTCCGGCTGGTCGATTGCCTTGAGCTCGACCTTGCAGTCGTTGTCGAGCAGGTACTTGCGGAAGATAAGGGCATGGTCACGCTCTTCGGCAGCCTGGATGAGATACCAGTTCTCGTAGCCATCGAGACCCTCGTCCGCGTAGTAATCCGCAAAGGAGAGGTAGAGATATGCCGAATACAGCTCCTTGTTAATCTGGTCGTTGAGAAGTTCGTACACCTTTGAATCCATGATTCGTCCTTTCCAGTCTTGGTGTTCGTGGGCTATATGATAGCGCGAACGATTACGCATGGTCACATTTCGCGAGTTCTTCTCGAATTTCCTCATCGAACAGCTCCGGCATGGCCCCGAGCTTGAGTGCCAGAATGCGCACGAGCGATTGGTCGACGCGCTCCATGGGGATGCGCTCCTGGTTGATGGCGTCGACCAAGCCCGCATACGCGCCGGCGAAATCCGACGGCATGAGTGCGATGTCGCATCCCGCCCCGATGGCGGCAACGGCGACATCAGCCGGCGCGCAAAACTCGAGTAGCGCGCCCATCGAAAGGGAGTCGGTGACCACGACGCCGTCATAGCCGATGTCATCGCGCAAGATGCCCTGCACGATATCCGGGGAAATCGAAGCGGGTATTGCGCTGCCCGTCACTTGCGGCAACGAGAGATGCCCCACCATCACCATCGGAACGCCAGCCACGATGGCGGCGACGAAGGGGGCGAGCTGCTCGTCAAGTTGCTCGCGCGTCTTTTCGGAGTAAATCGAGAGGGCGTGGCTGTCGTCTTCGGGATCGCCGATACCCGGAAAGTGCTTGGCGCAGCACAGGATGCCCTCTTCCCCGAAGACCTCGATCTGCGCCGCCGCCATGCGCCCCACAAGGGCCGCTTCGGCGCCAAACGAGCGATAGCGCATGTTGCTACGCGCGCTTGTCGCCACATCGCACGAAGGCGCGAAGTCGACGTTGAACCCGAGCTCGTGCAACGTGATCGCGATACTACGAGCACTTGCGCGCGCGACGGATACGTCGCCGGTCGCCCCGATATCCGATGCGCTTTCGATAAAGGGGGCATCGAATCCTGATTTGCCGCCAATACGCTGAACCATGCCGCCCTCCTCGTCGACGCAGAGGAGCAGGGGCATGACACCGAGCTCACGTGCCTGTGCCTGCGTGTCCGCGAGAAGCGCCTTGGTTTGGCCGGCATTTTCGACATTGCCCCCGAAGTACGTGATGCCGCACACGGGCTTGTTTTGCAGCCCCTCGCGAAACACCTCATCAACCTGCAAAACGAGTCCGGTGCCGCTGAGCTGTTCGGGCGTCACGATGAAAAGTTGCGCGGCTTTCTCCTCGACGGTCATTCCGCCGACGATCAGACGTGCGACGTCCCGTCTGCCGTATCTGTGCGGGGCTCGCCTGGCGCATCCGGCAAGCGACGTGGAGCATGCGGCAGCTGCGGCAAGCGCCCCGCATGCTGTGAGAAATCGACGACGTGAGAGTTCCATGGTCTCTTCCGGCAAGTACGGACCCTACTCGGTCACGTGTTCCATACCGAGCGAGAGAATCGACGTGACGTGATCGTCGGCGAGCGCGTAGAAGACCTCTTTGCCTTGTCGATGGTCGGTGACGAGATTTCCCTGGCGCAGCATGCGCAGGTGGTGGCTCACCGCGGCGGTGCTCATGTTCATCTGCGCGGCGACGTCACCCACGCACTTCTCGCCTTCCAGCAGGATGTTGAGGATCTTCACACGCGTAGGGTCGGAGAACATCTTGAACAGGCCGGCCAGGTCGGTCATGAGCTCGTCATTTTGCTTGTCAGCCGCTTGGGCAGCCATCGGACGCCTCCCCGTTATCGAATACGGACATTGTACCCGATACGGGAGAGGACGAGTTGCTTGTCATCTCGCGCGAGGAAACCCCTGTGCCAAGGGGTCTGCCCCCTGGCACATGAAATGAGACAGTTGCTCAGAGACGTTGTCTCATTTTGCGCGCAGAAGGCGCATGGCGTTGAGGACGCAGAGCATGGCGACACCCGTATCGGCAAACACGGCCATCCACATGTTGGCTATGCCCAAGGCGCCGAGTACGAAGACCGCGAACTTGACGGCAATCGCGAGCACCACGTTTTCACGTGCGTTGGTGACCGTCTTGCGCGATAGTCTCACGGCGTCGGCGATGCGCGCCGGATTGTCGTCCATGAGCACGATATCGGCCGCCTCGATGGCCGCATCCGATCCCATCGCCCCCATGGCGATGCCGACGTCGGCACGGGCGAGTGCTGGGGCATCGTTGATGCCGTCGCCCACGAACGCGAGCGTCGCCTTGGAGTCGCCGCCTTTCTGCGCGAGCAGCTCCTCGACGCAGGCGACCTTGTCCCCCGGCAGCAGCTGTGCGAAGAAGCGGTCGATTCCGAGCCTGGAGGCGATACGCTGGGCGACGAGCTCCTTGTCGCCCGTGAGCATGACCGTCTCGTGCACGCCGAGGGCCTTGAGCCCTTCAATCGTCTCGCGTGCCTGGGGCTTTGTCTCGCCGGAAACCACCAGATACCCCTGGTAGACACCGTCAAGCGCAACGTGAATAATCGTGCCGGGCTGCCCCTTGCCCGTCCATACGACTCCCTCGCGCTCCATGAGCTTGTCGTTTCCGACGCAGATGTGGCCTTCCACGCATTCGGCGCATAGACCATGCCCCGGCGTCTCGATTACCTCGTCGCTATGCTCGGGCAGGTTCAGGGTCGGAGGTATGCCGAGGCGCTCGGCGTAAGCGTCGCAAATCGATTGCGCGATGGGATGCGTCGAGCGTTGCTCCACGTGAGCGGCTAACCCCAGCAGACGCTCGGGCGTGACGCCCTCTACCGGCGCAATCGTCTCGACGCGGAACTTGCCCTTCGTGAGCGTGCCGGTCTTGTCGAAGACGACGGTCTTGACGCGCGCGAGCTGCTCCAGGTAGTTGCCGCCCTTGGCGAGCACGCCTCGACGGGAGAGACTGCCTATACCGCAATAGAAGCTCAGGGGCACCGAAATGACGAGAGCGCAAGGACACGAGATGACGAGAAAGACGCAGGCGCGCTCGATGAAGTCGGCCCAGATGGCCGCGTTTGCGGGACCAATCACGAGCGGCGGAATGACAGCGAGCGCAACGGCTGCCCCCACGACGATGGGCGTGTAGATGCGGGCGAAACGGCGGACAAACGCCTCGGTCCGCGCCTTCTTGGAAGCAGCGTTATTCACCATGTCGAGCACGCGCGAGACGGCGGAATCCTCGAAGGGTCTCGTCACGCGCACGTGCAGCGTGTTCGTGCCGTTGACGAAGCCGGAGAGCACCTCCTGCCCCGGCTCGAGGAAACTCGGCATCGACTCGCCCGTGAGCGCGGAGGTATCGAGCTCGCTTGCCCCCTTCACGATGATGCCGTCGAGTGGAACACGCTCGCCCGCGGTGATGACGATGATATCGCCCACCTTGACGTCCTCGGGATTGACGCGTTTGATGGCGCCCGCCTCCTCGACGTTCGCATAGGTTGCCTTGATCTTGACGAGCGATGAAATCGACTTGCGCGAATTGTCGACCGCCCGGTCCTGGAACCATTCGCCCACCTGATAGAAGAGCATGACGGCCACGGCCTCAGCCGCTTCGCCGATGGCGAAGGCGGCGATGGTGGCGACCGCCATGAGGAACTGCTCGTCAAGGAGCTCGCGACGCGCAATGCCCTTGGCGGCACCGACGAGAACGGGCAAACCCACCATCAGATAGGGAATGACGAAAATCGCGTACTTGACCCAGACGATGTCCATGATGCCGAGCGGATTGACGAAGTTGACGACAAGGCCGGTGACGTAGATGCAGGTGGCCACGACGATGAACCCGAGGGAGACCTCCCAACCCCCTTTGCCGTCATGGCAATGGCAATGACCGTCGTCGTGGGTTTGCCTGTGGGCGTCGCAGGCATCTTGACCATGACCGCATCCGCATGCTGTTGATTCTTGCATCATATGCGCTTCCGCCAATCATTCAAACATTCAAACGAGCTTTTGATAATAAGGCAGTAAACACCACTTTCTGCGTGCTGTCAAGAAAAGGTTGGGGAACCACCTAGTGCGCGGCGTTCAAATCACCGGGCGTAAAGCCCTGCATGAGCGATTGGGCGGCTTCGAGTTCGTCACGATTGTCATCCTGGAGGGGATATCGGATCTCCATCTGGTCGATGGAACCCGACCCGATGTAGACCCAGTAGAAGTACTCGTACTCGTCGTCGTATTGGTAGATGATGACACGATTGCCCTCGGCGCGCGCGATGCTGTCCTCGGTGCCATTCCATATGGATGCAAGAACCGCATCCGCATCCAAGTGGTCGACATTGTTAAAGCCGAAAGCGTCTGTCGTCATGCGCAGCGTGCTGTTGACGAGCGTGATGCGGGCGTCATCGTCCGCCTCGGAACCCAGCGTGAAGCCCTCGGGGATATCGACCTGATAACCGAAGCGGGCGTTCTTGTAGACCTGGAGATCCGCTGCGTCACCTGCGGAACCATTGCCAGCAGCATCGGCTCCCGACAAATCCGCCGATTCTCTCTCGGCCACCTCGCCCAGTTCCGAAGCATCATCCGACTTGAGGACGGATTCCGGAGCCGTCGCGGCAAACGGGAGCTCGAGCCATCCCGTGGCAACGGCGTACGCCGCGACACCCGCGGCAGCGAGCACGAGGACGACGCAGATGACGATGGCGACGGCCTTGCCCTTACGCCTGGGCTTCTTGATGCTGTGTGCGCCTTTCATGATCCGCCTCCGGTCTTCCTCGCCTGGTTGCCTTACCGATGATGCGGGGCATGCGACGTCACGTCGAGCAAATCGGCATAGTCCATGATGAAATGGTCGACAATCGCCTTGAGCTCATCTGTTGCCTGTTGTTTGTGTTCATCGTAGACACCGATGACGTAGGCACCGGTCTCCTTGGCCGATCGAGCTGCCGTGGCGACATCCTCGAAGATGGCGCATCGTTCGGCGGGAACACCGAGCCGGCGTGCCGCCTCGAGGTATACGCCCGGATTCGACTTGCCGCCACATTGCAGCTCGTCGCATACGCAGATGGCATCGAAGAGATCGAGCACGCCGTTGTTCGCGAGCGCCGGTTCGAGGAGGTGGCGCTGCAGGGAGGTGGCGATTGCAAGAGGCATGCCCTGCTCCTTGCAATGGCGCAGGTACTCGAACGCACCCGGCTTGAGCATCACGTGCGTCGCATAGCTCTCCTCGGCAAGCGACTTCCATTCCTCGATGATGCTCTCGGGGCTCTCGTCCAAGCCAAAGTGTTCGATGGCGAAATCGGCCCCGAGCTCGAACCCGAGAACGGCAATCATTTCGCCAAACTCATCGGTAAAGGGAATGCCGCGTTTGGCGAGAAACGCGCGATCTACCTCGTCCCAAACCCACATGGAATCCGCAAGCGTGCCATCGAAATCGAATATGACGGCATCGACATCTCGCATCCCGACCTGCATGAACTCCCCTCCTGTTCGATATGCCGACGAAAAGCAAGGGGCGGGTCAATGACCCACCCCCTTTAGGCAGACGATATGCCCGTGAAGTTACTCGGTCTCCTCGGTGGCTTCCGAAGGAGCCTCGTCATCTCCGGCGGGAAGCTCGGGCTCGTCTTCCAGACGCTCCTCGATCGTCTCGACGATTTCGATCGAGTCGTCATCGCTCACGACGTTGACCTCGAGCGTGGCCTTGATGTCACGATACACCGAGACGGTGAACTCGTGCTTGCCGGCCGTCTTGATAGCCTTGCCCAGGTCAATCTTCTTGCGGTCGACCGTGACGCCGAGCTGCTCGAGAATCGCCTGAGCCAGCATGGCGGTCGTGATGGAGCCAAAGAGCTGCCCCTCCTCGCCGACCCTGGCATAGACCTTGACGGTCTTGCCATCGAGGGCGTTCTTGAGAACGTTAGCGTCGGTGGTGCGAGCAAGCTCGCGCTTCTCGATGTTGTGACGACGCTGCTCGAGCTGCTTGAGCTCGCCCTTGGTGGCCTCGATTGCGATGCCCTGCGGAAGCAGGTAATTCACCGCGTAGCCTTGGGCAACGTCGACGACGTCACCCTCGCCACCGCGGCCCTTGAGTTCCTTGAGCAAAATAACTTTCATGTCTCTAGCTTTCTCCATGTCCCGCTATGGCGCAGGACTGCTTACATATATGTACGCGCCTCGTTCGCAGCCGGTCTTGCAAAAGCGATGGCCAGCGACCAAGCTGCATGACTTGCCTTGCTGGCAAGCTTTGCTGGCAGACGACCGAAACAAAGGCCGTCCTGCCAAGCCGTGCATCAAGATGCACTAGCGGTTCCTGCGACCGCCGCTACCGGAAACGATCTTCACGGTATAGGGCAGCAGAGCCATTTCGCGAGCACGCTTGATGGCAGTCGCGAGCTCATGCTGGTGCTGAGTGCAGACACCCGTCACACGACGAGACTTGATCTTGCCGCGATCGGTGATGTAACGGCGCAGCGTCTGGGCATCCTTGTAGTCGATGAACTCGACCTTGTCCTTGCAGAAAGGACAATACTTGCGACGCGGCGCGCGAGCGTAATCAGCCATGGTTCCTCCTCACTGATTCTTGTGTGCGAAAACGTTTCTAGAAGGGAATGTCGCTGTCGTCGTATGCGCTCGGAGTCGGGGGCTCCGGGACGACATTTCCCTGGGGTTGCTGATAGGACTGGCCGCCATAGTTGCCACCGGCATTCTGGCCGCCGTAATTGCCGCCGCCGTAATTGCCGCCTGCGTCATAGCCCTGGCCGCCACCGTTGCGCGATGACATGAACTCGAGCTCGTCGACGGTGACGTCGACCTTGCTCCTTCGTTGGCCGGTGTTGCGATCGTCCCAGGCGCTGTAGTGCAACCTTCCTTCAATGGCCACCTTCACGCCCTTGGTGAGATACTGCGCAAGCGCCTCGGCACGACGACCGAACATCGTACAATCGATGAAGTTAGCATAGTCTTCCCACTCGCCGTTCGCATTGCGACGACGGTCATTGACCGCAACGCCGAAGCTCAAGATGGACGTGCCCGAGGGGGTGGTCCTCAGCTCGGCATCACGTGTGAGATTGCCGGAAATCATTACCCTGTTGATGCTCATGTTTAATCGTTCCTTTCAGCTGAGCGCCAAGGCATCGCCTTACGCGCTCTCAACCGAAGTTGTCTCGCCGTTGCGACGCGTGATCATGTAACGCTGGACGGCGTCCATGATGTGGAGCACGCGGTCGAGCTCTGCAATCGCAGTGGGATCAGCTTCGAAATCGATGAGAGTGTAATCGCCTTCGGCAAGACCGTTGATCTCGTAGGCAAGCTTGCGCTTACCCCAATCCTCAACATTGCTCACCTTGCCGCCTTGCTCGGTAATCGCGGTATCGATACGCTTGCTCGTCGCAAGGCGCGTCTCCTCGTCAATGGACGGGTCGACAAAAAACAGCAGTTCGTAAGCCTTCATGTGGTCACCTCCTCTGGGCTATGCGGCTTCGGGACATGAAGGCTGCGCCCGAAGCAGGAAATAACTTACGCATGCTACCACCTCCGAAGGGCAAAGACAAGCGAGCTCCTTTGCTTTTTAGGATATCGCGTCGCTGCGACACGAAACGTCTGGCGCAAAACAAGGCGAGTGCGAAAAGCGAGCAGGGAGCAAGTGCGCAGGTACCCGCGACCAAAGCAGGAAGACCTATTCCGGTCATATTCGATAGCCCGGAAAGCGCCTCGAGAAGGCCAGTGAATTGCCCTGCGCATGCGCTTCCAAGCTGGCCGAGCGCATCTGCAACTGGCACCACGGATGATTGGCTCCGGACCTTGCCCGCGGAGAGCTCGTAATCGCCCGTCTCAATCACGCCGAAACTCTCGGAATTCGCAGCGGGAACATCGTCGGCTGCGCTGGCGGCATCGGGCTGGGTCTGCACCACGGCAGTCGATTCGCCGTCTACGATACGGGACGCCCCTTCTGCTGCAGAGGTCCCTGCATTCGTGGCGCGCGCCCCTCCCATGCCGGATATCCCAGAATCATGCGAGGCGCTGGAGGCCGTGCCGAAGAGCAGCATCGGGTCGAGGTAGCTCGGACCCTGCTTATAGCCCATGTGCAGATGCGTCGCGGAGGTCGACACATCGCCTCCTGCAGCCAGGGTGCCGAGCGCCTGTCCCTCGATGACCGACTGACCCTCGCGCACGGCAATAGATGCAAAGGGCATGAGGCTGATGGCGCGGCCGTCGGCCAGCTCTATGGAAACGGCTTTCATCGTTCTCGCCGACAAACTGCCGCCTATTCGAGAATCGCCGGAAGGCACGGTGCCGGTAAAGCGTACCGTTCCGGCCAGCGGTGAGGATATCTGCATTCCGGCAGACGCGGGTATGTCTATGCCGCTATGTACATAGCTTTCGATACCGGCCGTATAGGACTGATGAAACGCGAGCGTCGCGGAAAGCCCCGAGGTGGAGACTGGCCAAGTCGCTGCAACAGCCGGCTGCACCATGAACACGACACATATGGAGAGTAGGGGCAGGACACAAACGAAACCACGTGGAATCACGCGCGCGGGTGAGGAGGAACCCGAGCCCCGCATAGCGCAGCCAACCTCGCGTATCCGTTCGCTTTTGCATGTGAGGGGACCGTCGTGTCGGTTCATGGTGAGCACCTCCTTCCACCTCGGCTTTCCGGGAAAGATGATGCACCGCGAACCTGTCAAAAACACCGAACGTCCTTGGCCGAATCTCCCGGTTTCTTCCGGATGAAATCCGACATGCGTCCGGATGACCTCAGACCGAAATCAGACCTGCACCTCACCACGGGCGATTTGCTGCAGGACCTGCGGGTAGTACTCGTGCTCGGCCGCGTGGATGCGCGTCTCGAGATCGTCTATCGTATCGTCTGGAAGCACGGGCACCTCGTGCTGGAAGATGATGGGGCCCTTGTCGTACTCCTCATTCGCAAAATGAATGGTGATTCCCGTCACCTCGTCCCCTGCCTCGAAGGCATCCTGGATGGCATGCGCGCCACGATGCTTGGGCAACAGCGCCGGGTGCAAGTTGACCACGCGATTGGGAAACGCATCGAGCAAGACGGGCGTGACCTTGCGCATGTAGCCTGCCATCGCGACGTACTCGATGTCGTGCTCCTCGAGCGCCTCGACGATCCTCGCATCGACAGCTTCGGGATCGTCATAATCAGCGGGCGTGAAAACCAACAGGTCAAGACCCTCGTTACGCGCGTAATCGATGCCCTTGGCATAATCGTTAGAAGAGACGATGAGCTCGATTGTCGCATCGAGCGCGCCGTCCTTGATCGCATTGTGAATGGCGACCATGTTCGTGCCCGTGCCCGAGATGAATACGGCAAGCTTCATGGGATCCTTAGCCACGGTACACGACCTTTCCATCACCAGGGATTACGCTGCCAATCTTGAAGACCTTCTCGCCCGTTGACTCGAGCTGCTCGATAGCGGCCCGCTCGACTTCGGGCGGACAGATCACGCACATGCCGATTCCGCAGTTGAAGGTCTTGAGCGCCTCCTCACGCGACAGGCCCGCCTTCTCGACCACGAAGTCGATGATGGGTGGTTGCGTCCAGCTTCCCTCGTTGACCTGCGCGTCCACATGATCGTTGAGCGCGCGATTGAGGTTCTCGGTAATGCCACCGCCCGTGATATGGGCGACGGCATGGATTTGCGGTACCTCGCGACGCAGCTCCAGGATGGACTTGACGTAAATGCGCGTGGGCGCGAGAAGCGCATCGAGCACGGAGACGCCATCGAGCTCTGCGCGCTCGACCGTGAGCTCGCCCGCATCCATCACCTCGGTGACGGCACGGCGCACGAGCGAAAAGCCATTTGAGTGGATGCCCGTCGAGGCAAGGCCCAATATGACATCGCCCTCGGCCACGTTTTCGGGATTGAGCATCTTTGGACGGTCTACCGCACCGACGCAAAAACCGGACAGGTCGTAATCATCGGGATTCATGACGCCGGGATGCTCCGCCATCTCTCCACCGACGAGCGCGCAACCCGCCTGACGGCAGCCCTCGGCGATTCCTCCCACCACCTGGGAGATGTGGTCGCTTCTGAGCTTGCCGATGGCGACGTAATCGAGAAAGAACAGCGGCTCGGCCCCGCAGGCCAGCACGTCGTTCACGCACATGGCGACCAAGTCGATGCCCACGGTATCGTGCTTGCCAGCCATTTGAGCCAAGGCGAGCTTGGTTCCCACGCCATCGGTCCCGCTCACGAGAATGGGATCGTCCATCTGCTTGAGCGCCGCGGCTGAAAACAGGCCGCCGAATCCGCCGATGTCGCCAATGACCTCGGGACGATAGGTCGACTTCACGCTCGCGCGAATCGCATCGACGGCACGCGCACCTTCGTCGATGTCGACGCCCGCGTCCTTATACGTGATCTGCTCTGCCATGGTCGCTCCTCCTCCGAAAATGAGACATTTGCTCAGGGTAACTGCCTCATTTGCTATTGGTGCCAGAAAAAATGAGACAGTTGCTCTGAGCAACTGTCTCATTACGCAGGTTACAGGCCAAGCGCCTTCTTGAGCGACGAGACGCGCCTGCGCGAGACGGGAATCTGCTCGTCCTCGCCGGTGAGCGTGAGCAGCAAGGTGCCGCCGCTCACGGGGTCGACCTCACTCACGCACGCAAGGTTTACGAGGTAGCGACGATGGACGCGGAAGAAGCCGAGTGGCTCGAGCTTGGCTTCGAGCTGGGCGAGCGAAACCGTGGAGAGATAACGGTCGTTCTCGGTGTGCAGATACGAGTAGTCATCCTTCGACATGATGAAATGAATCTTGCTGGCCGGGATGAGCAGCTTCTTGCCACCCTTCTCGACGGGAATGCGCTCGTTGGTGGTGGAGCGTCCCTGTGCGGTTATGAGCTGCTTGACCTTGCCGATCGCCTGCATGAGACGCTCGGTCTCGACCGGTTTGACCAGGTAGTCGGTCGCATTGACCTCGAATGCCTTGACGGCGAACTCGCTATATGCCGTCACGAAGATGATATAGGGCGGATACTTGAGCTCGTTGAGAGCCTCGGCGAGCTGGAGCCCGTCGACACCCGGCATGTTCACATCGAGGAACATGATGTCGGCACCGACATCCTTGAGCTGCTCGATGGCCTCGCGTACGTTGGTCGCCTCTGCCGCGACCTCGACCTCGCCCGTCTCGTCAAGCAGAAAACGCAACTCGGAACGCGCGGGTGCTTCGTCATCAACAATTATTGCTTTGAGCATAGAGTGTCTCCTTTGCGCATCGTAACGTTGATTCTAACATCAAACGATGCGCGCATGCGAACAATAGATGGAGGCGGATAATATCCCGTTACCCACGCACGCCGGACAAGGGCCCGGGAGCCTCCGAGATGACGTCCTCCGCGCCGTCGTCATCGGCTCCTTCGATCTCGTCATCGGTGATGTTGATGCCCTGATCGACGAGGGTGTCGTAGAGGTTGAGGTAGACCGTCGTGCCCTTACCGTACTCCGAATCGATGTAGAGGCCCGATATCGCGCCAAAAAACGCCTTGGTCCGGGCATTCACGTTCTTGAGGGCGATGCCCATGCCCGTCTCGGACTCGCGGTCGAGAAGATTCTCGAGACGCTCTGGCGGAATGCCGACGCCGTCATCGGAAACCGATATCGTGACGGTATCGGATGTGCGGTATGCCTTGATCGTGATGGTGAGCGGGGTTCCGTCATCACGCCTGCCATGTCCGACGGCATTCTCGACAAGGGGCTGCAACATGAACGAGGGCATCTTGAGCTGCTCGAGACCCGGCTCGACATCCACGAGCAGCTTGATGGCGTCATCGCCAAAGCGCGCGTTCTGAAACATGAGATAGCGCTCGGTCTGCTCGACCTCCTTTGCGAGGGGAATGAAATCCTCGGCGTTCTCGAGCATCCGGCGGTAGTAAGTCGCGAACTCCCGCAACATGACACAGGCCTTGACGGGATCGGTGCGCGTCACCGAGGCGATCGTGTTGAGCGTGTTGAAGAGGAAGTGCGGGTTGATCTGGGCCTGCATGGCCTTGAGCTCCATGCGGGCGGCAAGCTCGGTTTGCTGCTGGAGGTACGAGAGCGAAAGCTGCGTCGAGAGCAGCTGGGCAAAACCCTCGGCAATCGCCTTCTGGTTCTCGCCCAGGTTGTGCGGATAGCGATAATAGAACTTCAGGGCGCCAACGATGTGCTTGTTGACGACGAGCGCAACGACGATGCCCGCCTTGAGCTTGCCCGACTCGTGGCTGAATCCCACCGCACCCGAAGTCTCGAGGACGCGCGTGATGCCATCTTCGAGCGTCATGTACGTGCTCATCGTCTGGATGGGCGAATTGGGCAGGTGATTTTCCCTGTCCAGACCCGAAAACCCGAGGACGCGCTCGCGGTTGGTGATGGCGACCGCATCGGCCGTGGCCGCGGGCAGCAGCAACTCGCAAACCGCCTGGGCGGAATCCGCGTCAAGGCCCTGCCGCATGAAGGTCACCGTCTTGCTCGCCAGGTCAAGCGTCTGGTTGGACTGACGTGCACGAGCGTGGTCGGAGGTACCCACCGACCGCAGGCTAATGATGGTGAGCACGAACATGACGATGATGGCGACGAGAGCGAGCCAGGGCGACACCTCGTCGTAGAAGACTATGCCCATGATGGCGAAGAGGCTGAAGACGATATAGCATACGACGAGCATCGTATAGCCCGTGACCTTTTGTATATCCATCGTCCCGTCTTCCCCGCGTACGTTTGCTATCGGACCTACTCGGACGTGATTGCCGAGAAGCGGCTCGTGTAGCTTGCGGAAGAGCTCTGCAAGCCGCTTGTTCCCAGCTGCGTGGCAAGGGCGGAGTTGGACCACATGGCACGCACGATGCTGGGCCATTGATGCTGGAGCTCGAAGTAGTTCGCGCAGTTCTCGCAGGCAAACTCGCCTGCATCGCGAATAGTCTTGTTGCCGATGCGCAGGTACTCGCCATGCTCCTTGTGACCGATGGCACGCAGGTAGGCGGTGAGGCGGGCACGGCGGTGAATGGACGGTTCGAGCCACGGACCGGGGTAGGGGTCGAGTGCGGAGGGCGCGACCTGCATGAGGTCGATCTGCGTCTTGGCGAATTCGATCTTGCGCACCTCGTAGAACCAACGATAGACATCTTGCTCGAAACGCCCTGAATGCTGCGCGCCTTCGGGCGGGAGGTGCAGGAGGCTGAACTGGTTGTCGAACCAGACGTCGCTGCCGTACATGCGCGCGTTGATGAGATAGTCGAGGTCCTCGCCGCGGGCAATCCACGGATCGAACGCGATGCTGCCATACGCATCCGCATGCAAGACCATGCAACCGCCACAGCAGACGTTGGAACGGCTCAGACGCGGGCCGCGAAGGACGCCCTCGATGTAATCGTTGAAATCGGCCGCCTTGTTCCAGAAGTGGTCATACCAGGGCACGTCCTCGGGCGCCTTGGGGCTGTCGTAGCTGTCGTAGAAAAACCCGGTCTTGGCCGTGATGATCGACCCCGTCGGAGTCTTGCACGCGATGCCGTGCATGGCACGCTCGAGAAAGTCGGCGTTGGGGATGACCTCGTCATCATCGACGAAGACGACCGTATCATGACCGAATATCGAGGCGACGATGAGACCGAGGTTTCGGATGGCGCCGTAGCCCGTGAGGCAAGCCGCGCCCTTGTACTCGCCGATGCCCACCTGCTCGAACCTGCGGTGGATATGGCGCATCTCCGCCTCGCCGATAATGACGATGTTGAGGTCCATGAAGTGGTCGGCGATGGCACGCACGCGCTCGACCGCCTGGTTCTCGACGCCCGGCTCCGCCGCGACGAGCAAGATGATGCGATCGACGCCGACGACGTGACGCAGGGACTCCAGGCACCGGGACAACTCGCCCGGCTGGTCGATGGGAGTCATGTGGTCGTACACGACGCCACGGTTGATCGAATGTGATGACCTACGGCCACACCAGTAACTGGGAATGACGACTACCGGATTCAGGTTCATGCGAGATGTCTCTCCTCTAACTGCGTTTGGCGAAGCGCCAGAAGTCAGTTGCCATAGTTAGTATAGGGTATCACCCGAACACGCGCGCGTGTTTGTATTTCACGCGAAGAATTAATGGGGAGCGTCGCGGCGATGAGACAGTTGCTCGGGGACGTTGTCTCATTCACAAATGAGACAACGTCCCCGA
>OGQN01001092.1_pt1 | contig 22777 bp, 10 predicted proteins | sample 1553231 | NCBI WGS metagenome assembly OGQN01 (sample SAMEA2579950, study PRJEB22360) | human gut metagenome | biome: human gut; feature: human-associated habitat; material: faeces | place: Denmark | collected 2008/2010 | reverse complement strand
GGAGAGGCTCCGCACAATGTGTGCGGAGCCTCTCCTGTCTGAAAAACTAAAACTCAGTAGCAGTGGTTGGCAAGCCAGTAGGTGTAGGCACCCTGGATGGAACCGTAGCGCTGTGCGCAGTAGCCCCAGAACCACTTAAGCTGGGTCTGGTAGTTGGTGGCCCAATCGGCACCGGCGCTCACCATCTTCGAACCAGGCAGCGCCTGCGGCAGACCGTACGCGCCGGAGCTTGGGTTCGTGGCTGCGACATTCCAACCGGACTCATGAGAAATGATGTACACGGTGGCGGTGAAATCGGCCTCGGAATAGCCGCTGGACAGCAGATAATCGTGAGCCCACTGCTGCATTTCGCCAGCCGGCACGGTGGTGCCGATCGACGCTGCGGCCGCGGACGGCGTGGACGAGGAGCCGGTGCCGACGAGGATCACCTTGTCGGTCGGAGCCTTCTTCACGAAAGAGCTGATCATATTGGAAGACATGACCTTGCCGCCGGACTTGGTGACGAGGTTCGTGGTCTCCATAACACCGTTCGCGCCTTCGGTCTCGACCTTCTCCTGGCCCTTCGGCAGGCTGGAGGTCTCCTTCTTGACCGTGTTGAACGCGATATCCGTATCAGACACCTCAACGGAAGCGCCGGCACGTTCGATCTTGATGACGGTGTTCTCGTTCACCTTCGTATCCAAAGACGGGGAAACGGTGTCTTCCGTATCAAGGGTGATGTCGCCCGCGTCAAGCACGGACTTCACGTCGGTGAAATGCATGCCGGGAACCACGCGGGTCTTGCCGTTGATCTTCACGGTGACGTACGAAGTATCTCCGGAAAGCGCCTCACGGGCGTTGCCACGGGAGGCTTCGATGCTGTCGGTGACGGAATACGCGGTGACCTGCTTGGCAGGAGACTTCTCCGCGGTGGCGTACAGATTATGCGACACGATGCCGCCAGTGGCCAACAGCCCCACTGCCGCAACCGTTGCGACAATCTTCACCATCTGAGATTTGCCCGGCAAGGCAAACGTAGTTGGTTGGGCATGTTTCTTATGGCTAGCCATTCTGCTCCTACATCGGGTACAATTCCTCGGCGGATTCCGTGCCTAGGGCACGGCGCACAACCGCTAGGGTTCCGCCGGAATGCGCGCAACTGCATATAGTCTACCGCACCCCAAGGAACTTGAAGATAACGTATGCAACGCGCAGGCGACGGGCCGAATCATCGTTCCGACTGACTACTTGGCGTTTTCACTTTGGCGTCTCCGCTGGAAGCGGTGTCCCCATCGGAAGCGGCCGCATCCATATCCAACGCCTTGGCCTGGCTGATCAGATCATCCAAATCGGAAGCGCGCAACGCGCCGGCCTGCTGGAAGATGATCTGCTGCTTCTTGACGACCATCAGCGTCGGCACTGCCTGAACCTTGGCCGCGGCGGCCAGATCGGGATTCTGATCGATATCCACCTTCGCGAAATAGACGTCCGGATTCGCCTCGCTTGCCTTCTCGAACGTTGGGCCGAATGCACGGCACGGACCGCACCACGTGGCCCAGAAATCCACGAACACCAGATCATTGGATTCGACGACCTGGTTGAAATCCTGCGAAGTGACTGCATGCGTTGCCATATGCGTTCCCCATTCCCCGGCTTACGCTATAAGCCGATTTCAAAAAACAATATCGTGCAATGCTGCGCAATATTGCGAAAGCCCGTTTGCGAAAAGTATATAGCCGCACGCCACGCAAACACACTGCCGCACCCGATTGCGCTATGGGAAGAATCGGAAGCACGTGACATTCACATGCCGTGCGTGATAATGGAACCATGCCAGTGATGAATGATGAAGTGCCCGACGAGGGCGATTTCGACGCCAACCGCCATCGCGGGGAATTCGACGACATTACGCCGGAGGATTTCATCCGCGGAATGGGCAACCCTCCGGGATGGCTCCCATCGGACGAAATCAACCGCATGCGCCACGAAATACCGATTCCGTACGTCGTGGTCGTGCCGGTGCGCACCGACGATCTCGGCAGGGTGGCGCAAATCGGCTCGCTGCTGCGCGTCACCGACGACGGCGGTATCGAACGCACATTGATCGCCGGACGTGTGCTCTATCACGAATCGTTGCGTGAAGCGGTGGCGCGCAACGTCGCAAAAGATTTGGGCGATATCGCCCTGCCGCAGCTGCCGATCAGCCTGCAGCCGTTCACCGTGGCCGAATTCTTCCCGACACCCGGCCTGTCCGACTATTACGATCCACGCCAACATGCGATCGCGCTGTGCTACGTGGTGCCGATCGCCGGCGATTGCAAGCCGCAGGACGAGACGCTCGATGTGGAATGGGTCGACCCGTCCGGAGACATGCTCGACACCTTCGTCGGGCAGATGGCCAATGGTTACGGCACCATCGTGCGGCAGGCGCTCGCATGGACCGGCAAGTAGGACAAGCCGCGCAAGCGGGGCAAAAGCCAAGCAAACTAGGCGAACAGGCAGATAGGGGAGGATTAGAAAAAAATATGGCGATTGAACTGAACAACAACATATATACGGACGGCGGCAACGATACCGAAACCACGCCGGTGGTGCTCGTGCACGGCTTCCCGGTGGACCACCGCATGTGGGACGAGTGCGCGGCGGCTTTACGCGACCAAGCTGTGAAACAAGGCGTGAAACCATTTGCGATCTGGGCTCCGGACATGCCCGGCGCCGGCGAAGGGCCGATTCCGTCCGACGAAGACAGCGGCGGCAAGGACGCCGACGGCGCGTTCCCATACGGACTGGACCGCATGGCGGACGCGTACGTGGACCTGCTGCACGCCGCCGGCTACAGCAAAGCCATCTGGGTGGGCCTGTCGATGGGCGGCTACCTGATTCTCGACATCCAACGCCTGCATCCGGAAGCGGTGGCGGCGCTCGCCCTGTGCGACACGAAAGCCGACGCCGACTCCGCCGACATGCGATTGAAGCGCGTCGCAATCGCCACCGACTGCGAAACGACCGGCACACACGAGCCGGTCATGGGATTCGCCGTGCCGTCGGAAGCCGACTCCACCGTGAAACAGTCGGACGCCTACTGCAGGCAGTTCGAAACGTGGATCAACGAACAGCCCGCCGACGGCATCGCCTGGCGCGAACGCATGGCCGCTGGCCGTCCCGACCTGAACGACGTGCTGCCGAACATCAACGTGCCAGTCGCAGTAATCTGCGGCGACAAGGACCCGTCCAGCCCGCCGGCAGTGATGAAGCCGGTCGCCGACGCGATGACGAAAACCGACGTGACGATGACGGTGATCGACGACTGCGGCCACTTCAGCGCGTACGAACACCCCGACCAGGTGGCCGCCGCGTTGCTGGAACTGGTGAAGCGAGTCGGCTGAGCCGGCTGCGACGATTATCTGTGGCAGACCATCCGGCGTATCGACAAGATATAGAGAAAATATATAAAACGTATATACGAAATATGTACTACGTATGTATAACGAATATATTCCGTATATAACACGCATGAAAGAGGCAACACAACCATGAGCGTGTTCTCACCACTGGCATTGACGCAGACCCTGCCGTTCCTGCCACTCGCCCAAGGAGACATCGACTACGAAGTGGCACGACGCGGCGAACCCGACCTGTTCGCCAAAGTCCTGGCGGAACCGGCAACGAAAGTCATCCTCGTCAAAGACGGCAAAGTGGCCGTGCCGCACGGCCAAGGCGCCATCGCCGACTACGCCAACGTGAAAATGCGCCTCGCCCAACTGCCGGGCGCGTACGTTGCCGCGGAACTCGAATCGCACCCATCGGCGCTCGCGATATTCCTCGGCTCGTACGGCGGACGATTGGGCGAGCACGTCGTCGCCGTGGACGTGACGCACGTCCAGCCGAACGATACGACGATTACGGCTGCGACGGCTCGCAGCGGGGGAGCGGACGACGCGTTCGCCGAAGTGCCGGCGCATGAATCGCAGGAAAACGCGAAATCGCTGCTGGAAAGCGCGGCAACCCGATTCGACTGGGTGGACCTGCGCGGATTCGCGCCCCACGCCAGCGCACGCGAAGCCGGACAGGCAACCTCCGCCATCTCGCTCAGCATGTGGCACGCCCGGCAGCGTCACTGCCCGACGTGCGGCGCGCCCGTCGAACCGGCGCTCGGCGGCTGGGCTCAGCACTGCACGAACGACGAGGATGGCAATCGTTTGCTGTTCCCCCGAATCGAGCCAGCGGTGATCACCGCGATCGTCGACCATGATGACCGTCTGCTGCTGCAGCACAACAGCGCGTGGCGCAACAACGGCCTGTACTCGGTTTCGGCCGGATTCGTGGAGGCTGGCGAAAACCTGGAGCACGCATGCCGGCGCGAAGCCAAAGAGGAAGTCGGCATCGAAATAGGCGAACTCAAATACCTCGGCTCCCAGCCGTGGCCGTTCCCCTCGTCTCTCATGATGGCGTTCAAAGGCGTGGCGGTCACCACCGACGTGCACGTGGACGGCGAGGAAACGTTGCAGGCGCGTTGGGTCACACGCGACGAATACATGAGCGAACTGGTTTCGGGACGTATGGAGGCTCCGGGCAAAGCCACGATCGCACGCTACATGATTGAGGAATGGCTCGGCCACGACCTGCCGTGACAAGACCTGCCATTAAAAGGTGGTATCGGCTGAGCCTGTCTTCGGGGCGGTTGCCGGGGGAGCTTGTTTAGGTATTCGTTTGGGCACTCGTCTGCGTATCATGCTGCATGGTATGTACCGTGAAGAGAGTGAATGAGGAAACCACATACATGTCTGATAGAAGTGGGCAGAACGATACGGACAACAGTTTCGCCGGCATCTCGTTTGAAGGGGTGAATGCCGTGCCGCCGCAGTCTGGTGAGAACGGCGATACGATCAATCTCGCCGACGTGGCCGATGTGTCCGAACAGGACGACGTGTCCAACGCCGCCACCGAGACCATGCCGCCGTTGAATTTCGCATCGGACCAGACCCAGCCGTTCCAGTCATTCCCGACGGCCGGTGCCGCCGAAACCACGCCTGCCGGAACTGTCCCCAACGGAGCTGTTCCCACTGGTGCCATTCCTACCGGTGACATGCCCTCATCCACGCCCGCTCCCGCCATTCCCGTGCTCACCATGCCGGTCGAAGGAGAAGCCGTCGTGGCCAAGAAACGCAAACTGCCGCTGATCATCACCGGAATCGTGCTCGCCGTGCTGGTGGTCGCCGCAATCGCCGGCTTCTTCACCGCACGCTGGTACTTCCAAGACAAGGCCGCGCCGGGCGTGACCTTCGGCGGAACCAGTGTGGCCGGACAGACCGCCGACCAGCTGAAAAACACGGTGACGGCCGCCGTGAAGAACACCACCGTGAACATCAAGGACGGCAACGGCAACAACGCTTCCGGCAGCCTGAGCGACCTCGGCGTGAGCTACAACGTCGACAAGACGGTCACGGAACTGCTCGCCGCCAAGCACCAGACCAACGGCGCACTCGAATACATCAACGAAGTCAACCCGTTCGTCAAGAAGAACGTGCCGCTGAACGCCAAGTCCAACAAGCTGGCCCTCAGGACGTTCGTCACCGACAAATTCGTGCAGGACACCGACCGCGCGGTACCGTCCACCGCATCGTACGATGCCAACGCGCGCGCCTTCGTCGCAGTGGAAGGCCGCGGCGGCAGGTCCCCGAAGGTGGACAACGTGATCGACGCGGTCGCCAAAGCCATCGCGAACCCGGGGCACAGCGGCAGCGTGACGATCACGTACGAAACCATCGACGTGCCGGTCGCACTGCCTGAAGCCCAAAACGTGGCCGACCAGGCAAACGCGCGACTGAACGCGCCGATCGTGCTGGACAACGGACAAGGCAAGACCTTCCAGATTCCAGCTGAAGTCGTGGCCTCATGGCTGAAAACCGATGCCGACCTCGAACACGGCACGCTTTCGCTGTCCTACGATGACAACGCCATCACCAACTACGTGCAGCAGCAGGTCCCAGCCCAGCTCAACCAGGACGCGGTCGACCAGGAAGACGCCGTCGACAACAGCGGCAAAGTGCTGGCCACCATCGTCAAAGGCGTGAACGGCGTGAAGGTCAAGAACATGGAAGCGCTCGCACCGAAGATCGGCGAAGCGCTCAAAAACGGCCAAGGCGCCACCATTCCGGTGGACGGCGACGTGCAGAACTTCAAAACCGTGCAGAAGAAGAGCGAATACCGCATCGTGGTGGACCGCACCGCGCAAACCGCCACCGTGTACCACAACGACGAGGCCGTCAAGACCTTCCCGGTGTGCACGGGCACCACCGGCAAGCACGAAACCGACCTGGGCACCTTCTACATCTACCTCAAGTATCAGATCCAGGACATGACCGGCCTGAACGACGACGGCTCGCGCTACCTGTCCAAGGGTGTGAAGTGGGTAAGCTACTTCTACGGCGGCGAAGGCTTCCACACGGCAAGCTGGAACAATTACGGCATCGCCCACGGCGACCCGGCGCACTACGGCTCCCACGGCTGCGTGAACATGTACGAAGCCGATTCCAAGTGGATCTACGACAACTGCCCGGAAGGCACCATCGTGCAGGTAGTCGGCGCCATGCCATCCGGACCGGTGCGCTGACCCGTTACGCGTGGCGCGGGTGCGCGGCGTTCGCATACGCCGTACAATGGGCGGCATGAGCGAAGCAAACGATAGCAAAGTGAACCTCGACGTGCCCGAGCACCTCGAATACTCCGACGAGCACGTGTGGGTGGATTCCTCCGTTGAACCCGCCATGGTGGGCGTCACCGAATACGCCACCGAACAGTTCGGCGAACTCGTGTACATCGATTTGCCTGAAGTCGGCACGCAGGTCGAAGCTGGCGACGAAGTGGCGGAATTCGAATCCTCCAAGGCGGTCACCGCGCTGGTCTCGCCGGTGGCTGGTACCATCCGCTACGTCAACAACGAGGCTGCGGACGATCCGAGCATTGTGACGGACGATCCGTACGGCGAGGGCTGGATTTTCAAGATCGAGCTTGAGGATGACGAGCCTGACCTGCTTAGCGCTGACGAGTATGCCAAGATTGTGGCTGACTGAATAGCACGGACGTCTAGTTTTAATTACGGCTGCGGCCGGCGGGTGCGATGCGCGGCACACTCAAGGCCGTTCGGCCGGGCTTACGGTCGCGCATCGTACCCGCCGGCCGCAGCCTTTTTATGGGAAGTGCCTTGCGGGGTCCTGAAAGTTCCCTGATTTTCTCGGTGGCGTTACTGTTTGTTCGAACGCGACCTCTATAGTGGGCATATGAGTGAAATTCAGCCGTTGCCGCAGTTCCCGCCGCAGCGTGCGCCGCAGCACGACCAGCAGCGCGAACAGCAGCGTATGGGGGAGCGGATGGACGATTCTTGCGATGACATGCCCACCGTGCCGATTCCGGCACGCAAGGTGGTCACCACCTTCGACGCGGCCTCCAGACATGAGCGTCTTGAAGTCAAACCGCCGCTGACCAGGCTGTTCCGCCGCACGATCACCAAAGCATTCAGTGTCTGGCTGAAATTCTCGACCGCATTGGTACGGTCGCTCGACTGGTATCCATGTGTCGAACCCTACGTCGGCTACGGCACCGAACATTACTCCCGACTGATCTGCCGTACCGTATACGGCCCGTTCAAACGGCAGGCCGGCCGCCTGATTCGCGGCATCCGTGGCATGCTGATGGTGCCGTCCCCGCATACCAAAGTGCGGATCGCCATCGATGACGTGCCCATCGAAACAGTGCAGGTGGGTGCGTCGGAAGTATACGACGCGATCGACAGCAATCCTGATATTTCCAGCGAATTCGCGGCATCCGACGATGCCGGCTACCTCGACCTCGTCGCCGAGCATTCGCTCGAACCGGGCATCCACAACGTCTCGTACAAAGTGCGTAGCCGCAAGCCGGTCAACGCCAATCTTTTCACCATTCCCAGCGGCACCAAAGTGGGCGTGATCTCCGACGTGGACGACACCATCATGGTCACGCAGGCGCCGCGTCTGATGAAGGCCGCCTACAATCTGCTGCTGCTTAATCCGCGCAAAAAAGTGCCGGTGGCCAGCATGAACCTGCTGTTCAACCGCATCGCGGACATGTTCCCGGACGCGCCGTTCTTCTACCTGTCCACTTCGCCATGGAATGTGGAAAGCTCGATCCGCCATTTCATTACGAACCACGGTTTTCCGGAAGGTCCGCTGCTGCTGCGCGACCTTGACCCGAGGCCGAAAACCTTCATTCCGTCGGGTGTGCAGCATAAGCTTGAATACGCCGAACAGCTCATGGCCGATTTTCCCGATATGAAGTTCATTCTGATCGGCGACGACGGGCAGAAGGATCCGACCACATACGCCACAATCGCACGCCGCTACCCGGGGCGTGTGCTGGCGATCGGCATCCGGCAGCTGTCCCCGCGCGAAGTGACCGGCAATTTCGGTTCCGTCGCCGGGCGCGTGGCCACGCAGCCGATGCCGGTCACCGACGTGCCGGTATTCACGGGAACGACCGGATCGAACATCATGAAAACCATGCTGCCGTACCTGCGCGCCGCGCAAAACGGCGACTGACGGCCGACACAAGTTTGGGTGGGTCGTCAGTATAATCGCGTGCATGAGTGAATTTCGGGGTATGGAAAACACCATGAACGTGAAGGAAGCGACGAACGCGCACGACGAACACCAGAATGGACTGGCGGTGCCGGAAGCGAAGCGGGTGCCAAAGGAGCGCACCTTCCACGGCGATACGTTCATCGATAACTACGAATGGCTGCGCGACAAGGGATCGCAGGATGTGCGCGACTATGTGGCGGCGGAGAACCGCTACTGCGAACAGCGCATGGCACCGCTCGCATCGTTGCGCAAAACGTTGTTCGAGGAATTCAAGTCGCATGTGCAGGAAACCGACATGTCCGTGCCGACGCGCATGGACGGCTACTGGTACTTCACCCGCACCATGCAGGGGCGGCAATACGCCACGCAATGCCGCGTGCCGATCCGCGGCGCGGACGATTGGGATCCGCCGACAGTGGAGGCCGGCGTGCCACTCGACGGCGAACAGGCGGTGTTCGATACGAACGCCGAGGCGCAAGGCCACGATTTCTTCCGCATCGGCGGCATGGACATTTCCAAGGACGGCCGTTGGATGCTGTACGGCACCGACACGACTGGCGACGAACGCTACGATTTCCGCATCCGTGATCTTGAGACCGGCGACGAGCTGGAGGAGCGGTTCGAAGGCATCGGCGGAGCCTGCTTCACGCCGGACGCGCAATGGGTGTTCTATGTGCTGTTGGACGACGCGTGGCGTCCATACGCGGTGATGCGCCACCGCGTCGGCACCCCCGTGACCGATGACGTGGAGGTGTACCGCGAGGCGGATGAACGCTTCTGGGTGGGCATCGGACTGTCCTTCGACGAACGGAACATCGTGATCGGCACCGGGTCGAAAACCACCACCGAGGTGCTGATGCTGCCGGTGGACACCCCAGAGGGCTCGTTCCGGGCGTTCATTCCGCGCGAAACCGACGTGGAATACGATGTGAGCTTCGCCTGCTTCGAAGGCGCGGGGGAGCATGGCGAGGATATTCCGCTCGCCGTGGTGTACCACAACGCGTTGAATCCGAATTTCGAGATCGATGTGATCGATATGCGGACGCACGAGCCTCCATACCGGCTGGGCGAAGGCGTGCGCGTGGCGGTCGGCTCGCCCTACGGCTGCGAGCAGGGCGACGACGTGGAGCCGGGCGTCTCCTCCATGCCGATCGGCACCCCGTATTCAAATCCCTGCAATCCCGCCATTCTGCAGGGCGCGCACGGCTTGGGCATCGAGGGTATCTCGATCCATCGGCATTTCGTCGCATTGCAGTACCGCGCGGAAAGCCTGCCGCACATCGCGGTGATGACGAAACGGGCCGCCGCCGAGGATTTCCTGGCCGGCCGGCCATGGCGGTTTACCGAACTGGTGCCGCACGCGCTGGAGGACGATTGGGACGTCGACGAATCCGTGGACGAGATCAACGAGGAACGCGCCGAGATCTGGGGCAAACTGGACGCGGCCGCCGCCGCGCAAGGCAAGGGATCGGCCGTGCATGGCGTCTCGCGTCGGGCGATGACGTCGTCGGACGGCGCCACCGCCGACCGCATGCCGGGGGAGACGCGCCGCCTGTATTCGATCGGCGTGGGTGGCAACCCCTCGTATGACGCGCCGCGCATGCGCTACTCGTTCGCCAGCTACACGCGCCCCGGCGAACTGCACGATTACGATCCGGACACCGGCGAGGACCGTCTGCTCAAACGCGCCACCGTGCTGGGTGGTTTCGATCCGCGCGACTACATGGAACGCCGGGTGTGGGTCACCGCGCGCGACGGCGAACGCATCCCCGTCTCGCTGGTATGGCGACGTGACGTGCCGACTTGCGATTCCGCCATGTTCATCACCGGCTACGGCGCGTACGAGATCAGTTCCGATCCGGGATTCGCGGTGTCACGCATCAGCATGCTCGACCGCGGCGTGCTGTACGCCGTGCCGCACATCCGCGGCGGCGGCGAAATGGGACGCGCCTGGTACGAGCAGGGGCATCTGCTCAACAAGAAGCATTCGTTCGAGGACTTCATCGACGCCACGCGCGCGCTGCAACGCGCCGGACTGGCCTCGCCGCTGCGTACGGTGGCGAACGGCGGCTCGGCGGGCGGCCTATTGATGGGGGCGGTCGCCAACATGGCTCCGGAATGCTATGCGGGCGTGGAGGCGGATGTGCCGTTCGTGGACGCGCTGACCTCGATCCTTGATCCTTCGCTGCCGCTGACCGTCACCGAATGGGACGAGTGGGGCGATCCGCTGCACGACGCGGATGTGTACGCGTATATGAAGTCGTACACGCCATACGAGAATGCGCCAGATAGTGAAAATGACGAAAGAACTGCCGTTTTTCCGAAAATTTTCATTACCACATCCATGAACGACATCCGCGTGCTGTATGTGGAGCCGATGAAATGGCTGGCCCGGCTGCAGCATGCCGGTGTGGACGCCGTGGCGAAAATCGAGGTGGAAGCCGGCCATGGGGGTACGTCCGGGCGGTACAAGCAATGGGAGGAAGTCTCCTATGAGAACGCCTGGTGCCTGTCGGTGATGGGCGTCACCAGTTGATCCCGTGTTCGGGTGAGAAAGTATGGCGGAGCCACTTTTGCAAACAATTGCAAAAGTGGCTTCTGTTTCAGAAAATTTGCATAATCTGTTGCAAGACTTTTTCGGCGATTCTTGTTTTCGCTTCGGTGGGGGTAACCTCATTGTCAAACGTTTGATGCAACACTTTTCGGCGTGTTTTTGCAACAAAATGATCACAAATTTTGTGTTTCATTCGTTGATGTTGATGTCGTGTCACCGTGATTACGTAAAAGTGGCGGTAGCTGGGGCAAGGTAGTGGCTGCCGCCACCTTAGGTTGTGCTTAATCGTGAAGCGAGGGATTATGCATAGGCGCAAGGAGCTGACGTCAAAGCGCTATATGAAAACGTTTGCCGCCATGCTGGTGACATTGGCGACCATGCTGGCATGCGTATTGATCGGGCCCGTTCGTGCGCAGGCCGTGGAATACAACATCGGCGAGCTCGGCTGGGTGGACAAGGGCTCCTCCAAGCTGACCATTGTGTCCGGCGGCCAGGAAAAGCCGTTCATCTCCGGCACCACCGTCGACTACGGCGATGGAATCAACATGCAGCTGCATTGGAACGTGCCGAACAACATCACCGTCAAATCGGGCGACACCTTCGTCTACGATCTGCCCGAGAACCTGACCTTCCAATCTGGGCAACAGTACGACATCATCAACGAATCGGGCGATGTGGTCGGGCATTATGTGATCAACGGCAATCGCATGGTGGCCACGTACACCCGCGGCGAGGACGCGGGATCGAACGTCACCGCGTACGTGACGGTCAAAGGCACCATCAACTCCGACAAAACCGGCGGCAACAACGGCGGAGACAAGACGTTCTCATATCCGGGCTACGGCGACGTGACGCTGAAGGTGAATCCGAAGCATGAAGTGAACGCTTCCAAATCCGCGGCCATCTCCACCTCGGACCCCTCGAAGTGGGAATTCGTCATCAAGGTCAATTCCGTCGGCACCAACCAGAACGTGCAATTGAACGACACCATGGGCGAGTTGATGAAGTTCAATCCGGACAGCATCCGTATCTGTACCGACGCGGATTGCCGGCAGTCATATGGCGGGACGTGGGACGCTACATCTGCAGCGGACAACGCCGGGTTCAGTGCCACGATTAATTCCATGGAGGACGGCGAAACGCTGTATGTGCGCTACTCCGTGACTGCCGACCGCGCCACTCTCGTGGCGGCCTGCAAACAAGCGGGCGATTGCTCGCTTGTGCCCGGACTGAAGAACTCCGTGGAATACCACAGCGATGACAACACGGACCACAAAAAGACCGAAAACGCCATCTGGGTCACTTACAAGGACTGGTCGGTGACCAAAGGCGGCACCCAAACGACGATAGACAAGTCCGGCTTGAACGGCAAGAAGGACGTTCCAGGTATCCAATGGACCATCAACATCACCAACGGCACCGACACCGACATTTCCGGAGCCAGCATCAAGGACGCGCTGGGCAACGGGCTGGAAGAGCCATCCGGCGATGTGGTACTGACCTGCAGAAAAGCCAATGATTGGAAGACGCAGTGCCCTACGGATGCTCCGGGTGCATTCGAAAGCGATCCGTACAACAACCAGTGGTCCATTAAGGTTCCTTGGCTGGATCTGGTGAACGGCACATATACGCTGCCATCCGGCTTCGACTCCTTCGCCATCACCTACACCACCGAAGTGACGGACGCGCCCAATGCCGACAGTGGCGAACATAGGACCTACGCCAACGATGTGACGGTCACGCCGAAAGGCCACCCCGGCAAAAGCGCCACCGGCACGGCGGACGTCGGCAAGGACGCAGTGAAAATCGGCAAGAAGTGCACCTCACCGGGGTCCGAAAGCAAGAACCTCACATGGGTGACCTCACTGACCGCATTGACCGCGATGGACAACGTGGATCTCAAAGACACCCTTGATCAGAAAGGGGATGGCTCATCCGCCGGATTCCAGCAGAGTCTGGTACAAAACAGCATCGTCGCGTATACGGACGAGGCAATGACGAAGCGCATTAATGCCAGCGCCTATTCGATTATGTCCACGGACCGTGGCTTCACCATCACATTCGAGCATCTCAATGCCAACCAGACCGTGTACGTGGCCTACCAGTCCACCGTCAAGGATGGCGTGACCGCCGAAACGGTGTACAACACCGCCGAATCGAAGCATAAGACGGCAACGGCAAGCCATACTCACCAAGGTGACAATCTGAAAAAGGAGGCAGTGAACCAGTATTGGGACGAATACGGATACGGCCAGACCGCCAACGCAGCCGGGGTCCTACGCTGGCTGCTGACCGTGCACGACCTGCCGGAGAAGGCCCAATCGGTGACTATCAGCGACTCGTTGCCTGAGAACACGATGTTCGTGCCCGGTTCCGTCAAAGCGGTGAGTCCCAATGCCAAAACCACCACATTGAGTGGCGTATCGGCCAAGGACAACGGCAACGGCACAGTGACGTTCACCATATCGCCGGGCACGGCCGCATTCAAACAGGCCACCACCTCAGAAGGCCTGCAAATCGTCTATGACACGCGCGTCGACGCGTTGAAAGCGCAGGAAGGATACCACGAATACACCAACACAGCGCATATCAGCGTAGACGGCAATGGCCAGACGCCCCAGTCCTACAAACTCGGCATGAACACGCCGAAGCTGGTGAGCAAGCAGGGAACGTACAACGAGTCCACGGCGCCGAACGTCAACTACACGGTGAAGATCAATCCGGGCGCACAGACGCTGAACAACGGCAAGGCCCTGACCCTGACCGATACGTTGGGCAGCGCGCTTGATCTGCGCATGGACAGCATCCTCATCGCCGATTCCGCCTCGGGAAAGCAGATCAATGGTGCGACATGGTCATATGAGCCGAATTCCAAGAAACTGGTCTTCTTCATTCCGGACAAGCGGGCCGTCACCATCACATACAAGGCGACCGTGCAGCTCAAAGCCGGAGAGACCATCGAGGGAGCCGTGGGCCGCAATGAGATTTTGCTTGAAGGCGTAGATGCAAGCAAGGGCAGTGATGTCTCCACTGTCACCGGAACGGTGAAAACGGCCCAAGGTGGCATGACATTCGACAGCAACACCCTGCAAATCTACAAGTACATTGATGGCGATACCGGCCGGCCGGGCGCCAATGCAATGTTCGAAGTGCAGGAAGTGAACGTGGACCTGACCAAGTGCAGCACGGCAGCTGAAACCGCAGGCAAGAAGACCTGCTCCGGCACTGTGGGCAAGACCGTGATGAACAACCTCACCACTGGCACGACCGGCTACTCCAGCCAAGTGCAGCTGAATGCGGACCGCATCTACAAAGTCACGGAACTCGTGGCCCCGGGAGAAAAAGCCGACACTACCAACAGCGCGTACGAGAAAGCCAAGCCACTGTATGTGGTCTTCCCCGGCAACGATGCGCGAAGCGCGGATTCGAAAACCTACAATGGCAAATACGACAATCTGGTCATCTCCGATAATAAAGGCAACTCGGGCTCTTTGACCGTGGCCGTGGCCAACAACGCCACGTTGGGCAACTACCTGTGGTATGTCAACAACAACCACAAGAAGAAGACCAAGGTCAGCATCGCCAAATTGGATGCTGCCGACATCAAGGTTCCGGTGGCTGGTGCCTCGTTGAAGCTATCCAAATGGGGGTCGTCCGAAGCGCCGGAAGTCTGGTCGAATTGGTCTGCATCAATGCAGGGCGTCAGCAAAGACGACACCGGCACCGCACTGACCTGGACCACCGGCGATACCGGGAAACAGGAATTCAAACTGCTGCCTGGACGCTACTGGCTGGAGGAGACCGCAGCCCCCGACGGATACCAGATCATGAGTCCGATCACCATCACCGTGGGCGCTGACGGCGTCGTGACAGTTAACGGCCATAACGTGACCGACAAGGGCGGCACCGGCCAGGTGCAGGCCTTGGATGCGCCGAAGACCACGAATCTCACCGTGAACAAGGTGTGGGACGACAACGATGACCAGGACGGCAAGCGCCGCACCGTGACCTTCGACCTATATCGCAAGCTTGCGGGAGAAGCCGACTATACGAAGATGGACGGCCAGAGCCGCGACATCAACGTCAACGCCGGTGATTCCGCTGCATATTGGTTCGACCTGCCGGTCATGGTAGGCGGCAAGCAGGCCGAATACAAAGCCGTGGAAGCCACCGCGATCGATGGATACACCACACCGCAATGCACCGATCCGGCCTCCGCGGTCGACGGCAGCGGCATGGTCATGACCTGCACCAACACGCATGCGCCGGAAACCACCAGCCTCGGCGTGAACAAGGTGTGGAACGACGCCGATAACCAGGACGGAAGCCGACCGGACTCCATCACCGTGCATCTGGTGAAAAACGGTGTGAGAACCGAACAGTCAGCCACGTTGAGCGTGGCCAATAATTGGAGCAATGCCAACGCATTCACCAATCTGCCCGTCTACGAGAACGGTATGAAGATCACCTATGGCGTGCAGGAGGATGTGCTGTCCGGCTATACCGTCACCACAGACGGCGTCGACAAGGACCACGACATCACCCTGACCAACACCCACCATCCCAACAACGAGAAGGTGTGGTTCTCCAAGCAGAGTCTTGGAGGGCAAGAACTCGCCGGCGCAACGATGAGGCTCACCAGAACGTTGGACGATACGACGAAAACCTTCGCCGTCCAGACGTGGACTTCCGACGGCAGCCAGCGGAGCTTCACACTGGAACCGGGCACCTACACGCTGACGGAAACCAAAGCTCCTGCGGGGTATACAAAGGCCGATGACATCGTCTTCCGTGTGGGCACCGGCGATGACGGCAATCTGCAGGTCCAGATACGGCAGCCCGACGGTAGCTATGTCACTGCGGCCGACAGCCTGATCACTATGGTCGACGCGTACCAACCGCATCGCGTCACCATCGCCAAGAACAGCCTGACGGACGGCATCACCAACATCGCGGGCGCAAGCATGAGCGTCACGGGACGCACGCTTGACGGCAAATCCGTCAATTCGATCACATGGACTACCAAGCAGGGGCAATCGCAGCAGCTCGATCTGCAGCCGGGCACCTACACGCTGTCCGAGACCAATCCGCCGGCAGGCTATACGAAGGCCGATGACATCACGTTCAGCGTCGACATCAACGGCAAAATCACCGTGGATGGCAAGACCCAGACGGACGGGACGCTCACCATGGTGGATAAGCCCGACACCAACGGCATCTTCTTCTCTAAAACCGCGGTAGGCGGCGGAGCCGAACTCGCCGGAGCCGAATTCAACCTGACCGGCAGCACATTCGAAGGCAAAACCATCGACCCGATCACATGGACCAGCGGTGGAACACCGAAGCGGTTCATGCTCAAGGACGGCGTCTACACGCTTACCGAAACCAAGGCCCCAACCGGATACGAGGCGGTCAAACCGCTCACATTCACCGTAAGAGAAGGCCAGGTGTACATCGACGGTGTGCTGCAAAGCGACCGTACCATACGCGTAGAGGACCGCATCGCCACCACCATGGTGCGCGTGCGCAAAGTCTGGTCCGACTCGAACTATGGGAACCGTCCGGAGAAAGTCACCTTCCATTTGCTACGCAATGCCAAGGAACTGACCGACCAGCAGTACACGGTCGAGGTGGATAGTTCCAGCTCGTGGACGCATACGTGGACCGATCTGCCCCGATACGACGAGAACGGCGAACGCTACAACTACACCGTGGACGAGGAAACCACGCGAAAGCTTAAGGATGGCTCCTACCGAGTGTCGATCACCAAGCGACCGTATCAGGACGGCGCCGAATACACAGTGCTGAACGTGCGTGAGCCGGACGCCATCAGCGCCAAGGTGACCAAAAACTGGAACGACAACTCCGACAACGACGGCAAGCGTCCGCACAAGCTCACCTTCCATGTGTGGGGCACCAGTGAGCAGCCGAAGGATCCGACGGACCTAACCCGAGGCTACGAAGACAAAACCGAGCAGATGATCGTGCAGGATGTGAACGTGTCCGGCGACCAACAGTCCTGGGTCTTCGAAGGACTGCCCAAACTGAACATCTACGGCGAGCCGTACGCCTATACCGTCACCGAGGAGAATGTGGACGGTTACACGACAAGCGGATGCGCCGCGGATGAGACCGGCACTGCTGGGACCGAAAGCAAGGGATGCGTGTTCAAGCCGACGGATTCCTCCACCGACAAGGAGAAGGACTTCCACGTGACGAACACGCATACGCCGGAAACGACTACGCTGAACGTCACCAAACAGTGGGACGACGATTCCGATTCCGACAATGGCAGGCCGAACAGTCTGACGATCTGGGTGCTGTCCAGCATCTGGAACGGCAAGAACGACCAGCCTCTGCCGGGATGGCCGACGCCGCAGAATAACAGCATGTGTTCGGATCCGCAGGATACGAAGGCCAAGAACCCCGTCGGCGTCAGCTGCGCGGTGCTTACCAAAGACAATGCCAAGAACGCCGTGACCACCACCGAGGCATCCTCGGATGGCGCGAAGGAGACGGCTGGTTCGTCCGGCTCGGATACGACGAACGTCGCCTCCAACGAATGGGCCTACGCGTTCACCAACCTGCCCAAGTATTACAAGGGCAAGGAAATCCACTATTCCGTAACCGAAGAAGCCGTGAACGGCTACAAGCCGGTTTCGCTCACCGGCGGCAAGACCGTGCCGCAACAGCCGAATCAATCGGAAACCGGCGCTGACGAAAGCAACGCCCAAACCGCAGCGGCTGATCCGAATACGGCAACGGACGAATCACAGGATTCGACTGACGGAACGAACGCAACCGCCGAATCGTGGAACTACCAGCTGACCAACAAGTACACGGCGGTCAAGCTGCCCTCCACCGGTGGCGAAGGCGATGGAACCTACATGCGGGCCGGACTGATCGCGCTGCTCGTCGGCACGCTATGCCTGGCCATGGCGCTGCGTCGTAAGGAAAGGGACTGACGATGAACCAGCATGCGCACCACACTGCACGCCGCATCACGGCCGCTGCAATCGGACTGGCGCTTTCCTGCGTGGGGCTTGGCTCGCAAGCCGTCGCATACGCCACACAGCCGGCGGCCACCGACGTGACGGTGATCGCATTCCAGCAGAACTGGAAGACCGTGGCCGAGGAATGCGCGAACACATACGGTCCGGAAGGCGTGAAATACGTGCAGATCTCCCCGCCGCAGGAATCCGTGCAGGGCACGCAATGGTGGACCGTCTACCAGCCGGTCAGCTACAAGCTCAACTCGCGCTTCGGCACTGAGGACGAGCTAAAAAGCATGATCAAACAGTGCAACGCGGCCGGCGTGGACGTGATAGCCGACGTGGTGTTCAACCACACCACCGGCCATGACGTGTCCTGGGTGGACGACCAGTATGGCGTGGACGGCACCGCATACAACGGATCCTACGGACGCTATCCAAGCATGGACCCGTATGCGGAAGGTGGCACGCAAGGCCTCTACCAGTACCAGGAAAGCGGCAACAACCACCAGTACGGTCTGCCGAGCGGGGACTTCCACACCTGCAAGTCCAACGTCTCCGACAACATCTCCGACTACTCCAACGCCGACGAGGTATGGAACTGCAGGCTGTCCACCATGTGGGACATCAATACAGGTAACGGACGTGTGCAGAACATGCAGGCCGATTATCTGAACCGGTTATGGCAGGATGGCGTGCGTGGCTTCCGCATCGACTCCGCCAAACATATGGATCCGGACGACATCGCGGCCATCAAACGCAAATTCATGGACAAGGCTGGTATCAATGGCCAGTCGTTCCCGTGGTCGCAGGAAGTGATCTACCATCAGGGCGAATCGAGCAAGTTCGCTCCCGAACGGTACGAGAAAAACGGCGAAGTGACCCAATTCTCCTATGCGTATTCGCTGCTCAAGGACTTCAACGGCTCCATCACCGACTTGAAATACATCACCTCCGATTTACTGAAACGCTCCGACGACGCCACAGTGTTCGTAGCGAACTGGGACAGCGCCCGCGGCTCCGAAACGCTGAGCCCCACGTCCGGCGCCCGCTATGAGCTCGCGAACGCGTTCATGCTCGGTTACGACTACGGGCATCCGAAGATTCTGTCCGACTACTACTTCGACAAATCCACGCAGTACGACGATGGCGTGAAGGACACGTCCGACACCAAGGTGCCATACGTGGGCATGAACGAGGCATGCGCCACTTCGAAGGATCCGACGCAGATGACCTACGGCGACTGGAACTGCCAGCAGCGTTGGACGTCGATCCGAGGCATGATCCGCTTCCACAACGCCGTCAACGGCACGAAGGTGACGAATTGGCAGGAACGCGGCGACAACAACATCGCATTCGACAGGGCCGCCGACGGTTCCTCGCCGGCGAAAGGCTTCATGGCCATCAACAACACCCTGCAGGATCATGACGTGGATTACACGACGACGCTGCCCAACGGGGAATACTGTGACGTGTACGCGTCACGCGACTGTTCGAAGACGGTGACGGTATCCGGCGGACATGTTAAAACCACCATCGGCAAGCGCAGCGCGATCGCGCTGTATCAGGGCGCTGTGGCGGAAAGCGATCCCGGCAAGGGTCAGTATGAGCCGCAGTACAGTGATTCGCCGAACAGCACGTTGATCGGCGACAAGACACTGACCGTGTATTACAAGCCGAAGCAGGATGATGCCGCCGTGCCGGAACTGCACTATCAGAAGGCCGACGGTTCCGAGCAAAACCTTGCTATGGAGGCCGTGGACGCTTCCGATTCCACCGATGCGAACGGCTGGTACAGCGTGAATCTGCCGGAAGGCGCGAATCTCGCGGCGGCGAAGTTCTACTTCACCGATGGCACGGACGCGGACCGTCCGGACGGTAACGGGTGGTACCAGTCGCAGGTCGGCGACACCATGGTCAACGTATGCGACGGCACCGTGGGCCGTGGCGTGCCATATGCGCGCACATACACCGGTCAGCATGCCGGCCAGACCAAGGTGACCGTCAACTTCAAGCCGACCGATTCCGTCGGCGAGCGTGCCACCGGTGTGCAGGTGTGGACGGATGATCAGATGAAGTCCACGTATCTTCCGTTCAACGCGACCGGCAACGGTTTCGGCAAGATCGCGCAAGGCTATGTGGATGGCGCGCAAAGCCAGGTGAGATTCCGCATCGTCGACGGCGAAACGGCCGATGAAGCATCCGCGGGAACCAAAGACAGCTACTTGGCGAGCACATGGAAACTCGACAAATTCGCCAACGCGTACGTTGACGGCGCCATCGAGGCATGGGTGGACGGCAACCAGCCGCAGACCGTCTCCGACAGGTCTCCAGAGAAGGCGTCGCCGGCCGCCACGCCGCAGCCGAACGACATCAAGAACCCGAAAACCCTGACCGTCAAACTGCACTATTACCGTGCCGACGGCAGATACCAGGACTACGACATGGAGTCCGACACCTGGAAGGGCTGGGATCTGTGGAGCTGGTACAAGGAAAGCACCAGTGGCATGGCCACCCCGTTCAACGGGCATGATGATTTCGGCGAAGTGGCGGAATACAAGCTGTCGCAAACCGGCAAAGGCGTGCGTGACCCGTGGTTCATCATCCGTAACGGCGGCTCGTCATGGACAGGCAAGGACTGCGATGACAACGATCGCCAGATTCCTGAATCCGTAATCAACGTGCAGGCCGGTAACTTTGCCGCCGGCACGGCGGAATTCTGGATCTTAAGCGGCGACCCGACCGTGTACGCGCATCCCGTGGCCGCGACCGGCGTGACCTTCGACTCACAGGGCGGCTCACCGGTTGGGACACAGACCGTGAAGTTGGGCGGCACGGCAAGCGAGCCGGTCGCGCCTACGAAGGATGGCTTCAAGTTCGTGCGTTGGACCACCGACGTGGCAGGCATCCAGCCGTACGACTTCAACAGCGAGGTCACCGCTCCGGTGACGCTGTACGCGCAGTGGGCCGTGGCGCACAAGGTCACGTTCGATTCGACCGGCGGCAGCGCGGTTGACACGCAGCTCGTCGGCGACGGCGAAAAGGCTTCCGCTCCGGCCAATCCGACCCGCACAGGATATACGTTCGCAGGGTGGAGAACCGATGCGACCGGTGGCGTCGCCTACGATTTCAACACCGCTCCGGTGACCGGCGACCTGACGCTGTACGCCCAGTGGACGCCGAACACATACACCGTGACCTTCAATTCGAACGGAGGAACGCCCGTCACTTCGGCAACCGTGGAATACGGGCAAACCGTGACGAAACCGACCGATCCAACCCTTGACGGCAAGGTGTTCGTCGGCTGGACCACCGATGCGGCCGGCACCCGGCCGTACGGCTTCGGCACCCCGGTGACCGGCGAGCTGACGCTGTACGCCAAGTGGGCCGATGGCGGCGAGACGTACCATACCGTGACGTTGAACCTGAAAGAAGGCACGGACTATCCATCGACCGCATTGCAAAGCATGACGCTGTTCGTCAAGGACGGTGAGAAACTGGCGATTCCGGATCCCGCACCCACCCGTGACGGGTACCGTCTGGCCGGTTGGACCACCGATGAGGCACGGCAGACCGACTACACGGCCGACGCTTCGGTAACCCACGACCTGACGCTCTACGCCAAATGGGTCAAGACCTGGACCGTGACCTTCGACACCCAAGACGGCACGCCTGTTACAACGCAAATCGTGGATGACAACAGCCATGCCACGGTACCCAATCCTGCGCCCGCCCGCGACGAATACAAACTCACCGGCTGGAGCACCGATGCGACCGGTGGCACCGCCTACGATTTCAACGCCACTCCGGTGACCGGCGACGTGACGCTGTACGCCGAATGGACACGCACCTCACACCAGTGGACCATCAAGTTCGACCTCAACGGCGGTGCCGCTCCGGAAGGAAAGGAAGCCACGAAACTGTACGCGGACCAGAAGGTCTACGACGGCGACCCGCTGATCTCCCCAACCGTGGACCAGACGAACGTGCCGGTGCTCGAAGGCTACGAATTCCAAGGCTGGAGCACCGTCCGCAACGACGCGCTCGCCAAGAGCGTCCTCTCGTTCGACGAGAACGGCAAGTCGCTGATGCCGATTGACCGCGATGGCACGGTATATGCGTTGTGGGCGAAGATGGGCACAGTGGTCAAGCCGCCGACCTCCACTTCCGACTCCACAACCCAATCGCAGATCGGCGCGTATTCCAATACCGAAACCGGACTCAACGGACTGGCCATGTTCGAAGCGGTGGTCCGTCAGCCAGGCAAGTTCCCGAACACCGATTTCGGGTCAATCACCGAGGAATCCACTCCTTGGGTTAACTGAATCAGCCGATTCGCCGTACACGTTGGCGTCGCGGACCATCCGTCCACGGCGCCAACGTGCGTATGTGGGCGGTGCGTACGTCCATATATATGTGCACATTCATGTCTGTCCATCGCTTTGTTGGGCATTGCGCCCATTGCGTTCTTTGTGCCTATCGAAACAAACGGATATCCGCCCGCCGTACGTGGGGCATGGGACGGGTGTCCATTTGCTGAGCGGTTTTGGTCCGCCTGATGAATCACTGACTAGAGTCGCGAGCTATGAGTGATTCTGCAAAGAAGTACACCATCGCCGTCATTCCGGGCGATGGCA
>OGQN01001085.1_pt1 | contig 22831 bp, 17 predicted proteins | sample 1553231 | NCBI WGS metagenome assembly OGQN01 (sample SAMEA2579950, study PRJEB22360) | human gut metagenome | biome: human gut; feature: human-associated habitat; material: faeces | place: Denmark | collected 2008/2010 | reverse complement strand
GTACGACACCTGATCCTCCTTGAGAACTCTTCTCCAGGATCACGGGCGCACCCCCAATTCGCATCAAGTCTGTGACACAAACTGTGTCATGATACCGCAAGAGGGCGTGACCACGAATTCTCCACGCCATCTCCCCCGCCCACCGGCGCATATGGCGTAACGAAACGCCATGACACGCACGGAAGCGAGTCCGCGCGAGCTGTCACTCCGCACCGCCAAAGCCATCGCTGTCTCTCCTGTGCGCATCGGCGAAGTGTGCGATACTTTGAGACAGCGCAAAAAACACGGGCTTTCGCCTTCCGACAAAGCGACGAGGTACGACATGAACACACCCACCGACGAGCAGGTCAAGAGCTACATCAAGTCCGTTCCCGGCCTGCGCCAGACCTGGGGCATACCCAAGGCGAAGAGCATGGGCACCGTCGCCCTCGCGCTCATGTGCCTGTTGCTCATGGGAGTCCTGGTCGGAGCCGCCGCCTACTTCATGCGCGTCGACACCTCGATTTCCTTCAAGCACGCCGACGGCCTCGTCATCGTGCTCGTGCTGGCGTACGTCGTGAGCGGCATACGCGTCCTCCAGCTCCGCGCCGAGCGCGCCGAGCTCCCCGGCTTTCGCAAGCTGCTCGCCCAGCGCCTGACGGGAGACCCCGAGACCGACGGCGAGGCGCAGATGCAGGCCGAGGCGGACTACAAGTGGGAATCGATTCGCTACCAGCGCATCGCGCGCATGATCGGACTCGCGGCGCTCATCATCATCGCCATCAACACCTACCAGGTGGGCACAAACGACTTCCCGCGTGCTCCTCTTCGACGGTGCGATTCTCATCTACCTCACCGGCGCGTTCTGGTGCAACTTCGCCTTCAAGGCCGAGCTACTCGAGGTCGAGCTCGAGGAGCGCAGCCGCGCCACCATCAAGTGGCAGACCGAGCACCCGGGCGAGGCGCAGGCCGAGGAGCAGGAAGCTGGCGATGCCCCCGTGGAGCCCATCGTCCGCGGTGCGCACAGCAAGGTCGACGACGCGAAGCCAAAAGCCTAGCGCGAGAAGCCGCCGCCCATGCCGCCGAAGCCGCCGCCTCCACCCATGGAGAAGCCGCCTCCGCCGCCGAAACTCCCGTTACCGCCTCCGCCCTTGGCCGCCGAGATGACGCTCTGCGCCGAGTTCATCGTGTTCTCGAACGCGTCGCCGAAGAAGCCAGCGCTGGCCGCACCAGCGTGCATGGCCATGTACGGGTTGTAATACCACAGCATGCTGCCGACGAATACGTCATCGTTCCAGATGTCGGGCGCCACGCGGTTGAGGTCGCCCACGACCTGGTCGGCCACGCCGAATATGTAGGCGTACACGAGTAGCTCGCCCCACACCTTCGCGTCCGTGGGCACCGCCTCGTCGAGCGCCGTGAAGTCCTTGAACCAGCGCTTGAGCGCATCGCAGCGTGCCTGGATCTCGACCGCCTCGGCCGAACGCCGCGGCATGAAATGCGCGAAGACGAGCAGAATGATCGCACCGGGCACCAGGCCGATGAGCGGCATGAAGTTCTCCGCGACGATGCCCACACCGGCGCCGATGACGACCAGCACGGCCGCGGCGATCTGGAACGCGCGCTTGCAACTCTCCCCCGCCCTCTCGAAGAACCCGCGCCTGTCGACCTCGGCACCGATGGTCCCCCGCCAGAGCTCCATGGAGTTCACGTAGCTCTGCGCATGGTCCTTGGCGTATGCCTCGATGTCATCGAGCGTGACGCTGCCGTACTGCACGCCGATCTTGTCGAAGACGAGATCGAGCGCCTTGGCGTCGATGGAGTCGAGTTCGATCGTCGCGCGCTTCTCGGGGTTGATGCCCAGACGATAGACCGTGCGCTCCCTGTCGCCCAGAATCTTGCGCTCCTCGATGGCGCTCTCGCGCGAGATGCTCACGACACCCAGGTTGGAGAGGTGCATGAGCACGGCGGTGAGATCGTTCGCATCGGGCTTGTTCCAGCGGACGAGCCTGGCGATGACGGCGGGATTCGTTCCCTTCTCAGGCACGTCGCGCCAGTACTCGCCATCGAAGCTGGGCTTGTGCTCGCGTCCGTAGCGCAGGAACAGGATGATGGCGACGATGAGGCACGCCACCGAGACGAGAAGCGGGATGACGAGCATGAGCACGTCGATGAGGCGCTGTGCCTGCGCTTGGCGCTCCCAGGCCTGCTCCTCCTCGAGCACCTGCGGCAAGCCGTCACCCGGCTCCTTCTGGCTAGCCGCCACGCCGGGCGTCCAGCTCGCCGGGAAGGCGACGCGCATCTCAGCGAAGCTGCCCTCCCTCACGCGCGGCACGGCAAAGTCCACGACGCCATCCGCGTCGAAGCTTACCGAGCCATTGAGGTTGCCATGCCCGAAGGCGTAGGCGTTCTCGCCGCCGATGACGCTCTGGCCGGGCGGCACGGGAAGGTGCACGTAGGCGTTCACGTCCTCGGTATCGACATCCCAATTGGGGCCGACGAACTGCCAGTACAGGACGCTCACGTCATCGTATTGCGTCACGGCATTCGTGTAGGTGAAGTCGAAGACGAAGGTCTTCTTCGCGTCTTCGGTCGTCGAGAACGCATAGACCGTGTTCTCGGCCACGTCGACGGAATAGTGCCCACTCGCAGGACCACCCGCCGTGCGCCAGGAGCCCTGGAAGGGTACTTCGACGAGCTGCGTGGTGACGCCGTTCTCGTCGATGACAGAGACGCCGTTGACGATGACCATGCCACCGGGTGGCGGGTCGAGCACCGCGGCGGTAAGCGTGTAGCGGCCCTCGAACGAGTACGTGCGTGCGTCGATGACACGCAGGGAGCCGTCGGTGGCGACCGTCGCGTTGATGGTGTCGCTCATGCACTCGTGGCTCTTGGCATACGCGCTCGCGGGCACGACGCACATGCATACGACAAGCCAGATTGCACACGCGACGATCAACGACAAGACAAAACGTGCTGGGACAGTTTTGTCTGGTTTCGTGACGTGAGACAGATTGGACAGGTGCGTCTGTCTCATTCGCGAAGCCAAATGAGACAGACGCACCTGTCCAATCTGTCCCACGTCACACATACGCATCACGAGAAGCTGACCTGCGGCGCGGTCGAAGCCGCGGCATCGGCCTCGAAGAGCTCGCGCTCCCTGAAACCGAACATGCCCGCGAAGATGACCGCCGGGAAGGTCTGGATGCCGTTGTTGTACTTCATGACCGTGTCGTTGTAGCTCTGGCGCATGTAGCTGATCTTGTCCTCGGTCTCGGACAGCTGCGCCTGCAGGTCGAGGAAGTTGGCGGACGCCTTGAGGTCGGGATAGGCCTCGCTCACAGCGAAGAGCGTCTTGAGGGCGCCGGTGAGCATGTTCTCGGCCTCAGCGCGCGCTTCGGGCGTCGTGGCGGCCATGGCGGCGGTGCGTGCCTGCGTAACCGCCTCGAGCGTACCGCTCTCGTGCGATGCGTAGCCCTTGACGGTCTCGACGAGGTTGGGGATGAGGTCGAGCCTGCGTTGCAGCTGCACGTTGACCTGCGCCCACGCATTGTCGACGCGATTGCGCATGCGCACGAGGTTGTTGTACATGCCGATGAGGGCAATGGCGAGAATAACGACGATTACTACGATGACGATGAGGGTGATGGTAAGTCCGCTCATGGGAGCTCCTTTCGATGGAAGCGTTTCATGCATTGTACCGTATATGACCAGCGCGGCGCTCCGGCCTCCATCCACCCACCCTTCCCGGAAGACGCAGCGGGGATTAGTGGGGAGGCGCGCAGCGGAGGTCTAAGGGAGCGAGCCAGCGAGACTACAGGCTCGCGGGGAGCAACCGTCGGAGCGGAACGCCTCCCATCGATCCCCGCTGCGTCCCAAAAGTTACCTTTGCATGTCGAAGGGGCAGCTTTCCTTGACACTCCCCCCGCATCATTTACATTGAGCAGGAAATAGTTCCGGTTGGCTCGCATCCATGCGGAACCGTGACGAGGGACGCACGACGCCCCCGTGGGAGAGATGGGAACACCTATGAGCGATGCACTTTTATCCGTCCGCGGCCTCACGGCCGGCGTCGATGGCAAGGAGATACTCCATTCGGTCGACCTCGACGTCGAGGAGGGCGGCGTCCACGTCCTCATGGGCCCCAACGGCGCGGGCAAGTCCACGTTGGGGCACGTCATCATGGGCGAGCCGACTTATGACGTCACGGGCGGCACCATCATGTTCGGTGGCGAGGACGTCACCGACCTCTCCCCCGACAAGCGCAGTCTCGCCGGCATGTTCCTCTCGTTCCAGGCACCCGTCGAGATTCCCGGCGTGCCGCTATCGAGCTTCTTGCGCGCCATCAGCTCCGCGCGCCCCGAACTCGACATGAAGCGCAAGGAGTTCCGCAAGCGCGTGCGCCAGCTCGCCGACGAGCTCGACATGGACCGCGCCTACCTCGACCGCGAACTCGGCGTTGGCTTCTCGGGCGGCGAGAAGAAGAAGGTCGAGATGTTGCAGCTGCTGCTGCTCAAGCCGCGTCTGGCCATCCTCGACGAGGCCGACTCCGGCCTTGACGTCGATGCGCTCTCCGTCGTCAGCCGCGGCATGGAGCTCTACCGTCGCGAGTGCAACGGCACCTTGCTCGTCATCACGCACAACACGCGCATCCTCGAGCACCTCGACGTCGACAAGGTGCACGTCATGGTGCGTGGCCGCATGGTCGCCGAAGGCGATGCGTCCATGATCGCCGACATCGACAGCAACGGATTCGAGCAGTTCGAGTCCCTCGCGCAGGCACGATAAGGGGCCGCCATGACCGGACCAAGCGAAAAGAAGCGCACGCAGGTCGACGACGTCGACCGCAGCATGTACGACTTCGTGAAGGACGAGAGCAACCAGGAGCACCTGGAAGCCGGCCTCACGCCCGAGATCGTGCGCGAGATCTCCGAGAAGAAGGACGAGCCCGACTGGATGCTCGAGCTGCGTCTCAAATCGCTCGACATCTACAACGGCTTTCCCCTCCCCACCTGGGGCCCGTCGATCGACGGCCTCGACATGGACCACATCGTCACCTACGTGAAGCCCGAGACCGACCAGCAAGCGAGCTGGGACGACGTCCCCGAGGACATCAAGGACACCTTCGACCGCCTGGGCATCCCGGAGGCCGAGCGCAGCTACCTCGCCGGCGTGGGCGCGCAGTACGACTCGGAGCTCGTGTACCACTCCATGCAGGAGTCCGCCTCCAAGATGGGCATCGTCTACTCGGGCATCGAGGAGGCGCTGCAGGATCCCAAGTGGGAGGGCATCATCCACGACCATTTCATGAAGCTCATCCCGCCCACCGACCACAAGTTCGCGGCCCTGCACGGTGCCGTGTGGTCGGGCGGCTCATTCGTCTACGTGCCGGCCGGCGTGCAACTCGACTATCCGCTGCAGAGCTACTTCCGCCTCAACGCACGCGGCGCGGGCCAGTTCGAGCACACGCTCATCATCGTCGAAGACGACGCGAGTCTGCACTTCATCGAGGGTTGCTCGGCTCCCAAGTACAACGTCGCCAACCTGCACGCGGGCGCCGTCGAGCTCTTCGTGGGGCAGCGCGCGCACCTGCGCTACTCGACCATCGAGAACTGGTCGAAGAACATGTACAACCTCAACACCAAGCGCGCCATCTGCAAGGAAGGCGGCGACATCGAGTGGATCTCAGGTTCGTTCGGCAGCCACGTGGGTTACCTCTACCCCATGTCCATCCTCAACGGCCGTGGCGCCAAGTCGAGCTTCACCGGCATCACCTTCGCGGGTGCGGGCCAGAACCTCGACACGGGCTGCAAGGTCGTGCTCAATGCACCGCAGACCAAGGCGAGCGTCGAGACCAAGTCAATCTCCAAAGACGGCGGCGTCTCGACCTTCCGCTCGAGCGTGGTGGCGACCAAGAACGCCGAGGATTCCGCCGCGACGGTGAGCTGCCAGTCGCTCATGCTCGACGACCGCAGCCGTAGCGACACGATTCCAGCGATGGACGTCAAGTGCAAGAACGTCGACATCGGCCACGAGGCGACCATCGGCCGCATCGGCGACGACAAGGTCTTCTACCTGATGAGCCGCGGCCTTTCCGAGGAAGAGGCGCGCACGATGATCGTCAACGGCTTCGCCGAGCCGGTGAGTAAGGAGCTCCCGCTCGAGTACGCCGTCGAGATGAACAACCTTATCAAGCTCGAGATGGAAGGGGCGATTGGCTAATGGAAGCGCGAGTTTTCGAACATGCGAGTGCGATGCCAGCTCCGACCTGGTATTTCCTGCACATGAACGACGCGACCATCGAGGTCGCGGGAGATCTGGCGCCTGCGCGCGACATCATCGTCGAGACCGACGCCACGCTCGGGGACGCCACCGCCTTCGTCGAGGCGATGCAGGCGGCGCAAAGCGCCTGGGATGCGGCGTACGGTGACAAGCCCGTGCTGACCAACGCCGTCGACGAGCAGGCCGAGGAGCTCGGCGGTCTGGCGCTGTCCGCGTATCAGAAGAAGGCCGACGCGATGGAACAGGCCAAGAGCCTGGCCGCCGCCTTCGAGCAGGGCATGGGCGAGGAGGTGAGCGATTGGCTGCGCGAGTGCGCGGGCACCACGCGGGCCATCATCGCCCCCGCACGCTCGACGTCCACGGCGACCGTGCAGATCGCCGGCATCGACGCGGGCGCGAACGTCGCCGCGCTCGACCTGGTCGCCCACGAGGGCGCCTCGCTCGACGTCACCATCATCGTCGACTCGCCAGTCGCGGGCACCGGGCTCACGGGCAGCTCCATCCGCATCTTCGCGGCCGAGGGCGCGCACGTCACGCTGCGTCGCGTCCAGACGCTCGACGACAGCTGGACGGACCTCGACGACATGGGACTCTTCGCCGCGGACAACGCGACCATCGACGTGCACCAGACCGTGCTCGGCGCGGGAAAGACCTACACGGGGCTTGCCGGCGACCTGCGCGGTTACAACTCGGCCATCAACGTCTACACCCATTACCTGGGCCACGGCGACCAGGAACTCGACTTCAACTACATCCTGCGCCACCACGGCGCCAAGTCGACCTGCAACCTCTACGCCAACGGCGTGCTCGCCGGCTCGAGCAAGAAGACGCTGCGCGGCACCATCGACCTCATCCGCGGCGGCAAGGGCGCCGTGGGCCACGAGGTCGACAACGTCCTGCTCGTCGACGAGGGCGTGAGCAACAAGACGGTTCCCAACATCCTGTGCAACGAGGATGACGTCATGGGCAACCACGGCGCGACCATCGGCCACATCAAGGCTGACCAGCTCTTCTACCTCGAGAGCCGCGGACTGTCGCCCGAGCAGGCCGAGCAGATGTTCGTCACGGCATCGCTCGAGGACGCCTGGCTCAACGCCGCCGACGAGGTCACCAAGCAGGCCGTTGCGCGCTTGGGCAACACGCTCGTGAACGACTTCGAGGAGGTCTACCTATGAGTTCGATCGACATCGTGGCAAACCCGTACAAGAAGGACTTCCCGCTGCTCACGTCCATGCCCGACCTCGCGTTCCTCGACAGCGCGGCAACCGCGCAGCGCCCCGCCTGCGTCATCGAGGCGCAGGACCGCTTCTATCAGACCATGAACGCCAACCCGCTACGTGGCCTGTACGAGCTCTCCATCGAGGCGACCGAGGCCATCGACGCCACGCGCAAGCGCGTCGCACGCTTCATCGGCGCCGGCGAGGAAAACGCCTGCGACGTGATCTTCAACCGTAACGCCTCCGAGGCCCTCAACATCGTGGCGCAGTCCTTCGCGCCGTGCGTGCTCGAGGAAGGCGACGAGGTCTGCATCACCATCATGGAGCATCACAGCAACCTCATCCCCTGGCAGCAGGTCTGCAAGAAGGTTGGCGCCAAGCTCGTCTACATGTACTGCGATAAGAGCGGCTTCATCTCCGACGAGGAGATGCGGGCGAAGATCGGTCCCAAGACCAAGATCGTCGCCGCCGCCCACGTCTCCAATGTCCTGGGCGTCACCAATCCCATCGCCCGTATGGCGCAGCTCGCGCACGAGAACGGGGCGTACCTGGTGGTTGACGGTGCGCAGTCCGTACCGCACATCCCCGTCGACGTCACCGAACTCGGCTGCGACTTCTTCGCCTTCTCGGGCCACAAGGTCTTCGGGCCCTTTGGCGTGGGCGTGCTGTGGGGCAGGCACGAGCTGCTCGAGATGATGCCCCCGTTCCTCACGGGCGGCGAGATGATCGACGCCGTGAGCGAGCAGGATGCCGTCTGGTCTCCCACGCCCGAGAAGTTCGAGGCGGGAACGCAGGATGCGGCGGGCATCTACGCGACCGGCGTCGCACTCGAATACGTCGAGCGTATCGGCCTTTCGGCCATGGAAGACCGCGAGCGCGCACTCATGCACTATCTCGCCGACCGCATGGAGGCGCTCAAGTTCATCGAGGTCGTGGGACCCACGGATCCCGACGCGCGTTGCGGCGCCTTCAGCTTCAACGTCGCCGGCGTGCACCCGCACGACGTCTCGGGTATCCTGAGCGGCGAAAACGTCGCCATCCGCGCGGGTCATCACTGCGCCCAGCCGCTCCTTTTGTATCTGGGCATGCATACGTGCTGCCGCGCGAGCGTGGCGTTCTACAACGACGCGCACGACATCGACCGGCTCATCGACGGGCTCGAGCTCGTGGGAAGGATGTTCAATGTCTAACGGTTCTACCAGCAGCATCTACTCCGCTGCGTTGATGGATCACAACGCCCATCCCGATTACCGATACGAACTCGAGGACGCGACGCACAGTCACGATGGCATCAACGCGAGCTGCGGTGACGAGCTCACCTTGTACCTGAAGATCGACGATACCAACGACATCATCGAGGAGGCCTCGTTCACGGGGCACGGCTGCGCCATCAGCCAGGCATCCGCCGACATGATGGCCGGCCTCATCGAGGGCGAGTCCATCGACGAGGCCAAGCGCCTGCTCGGCCTCTTCATCGGCATGATCCAGGGCAACGAGCTTTCCGAAGACGACATCGAGGACCTCGACGAAGCCGCAGAGCTCCAGTCGATCTCGCGCATGCCCGCACGCGTCAAGTGCGCCGAGCTCGCCTGGCGTACCCTCAACGGCATCCTCACCGAGCGCGAAAACGAGAAATGAGACAAGTGCTCAGAGCAACTGTCTCATTTTCTTGCGACGCGTCACGATGCAGATGACGATGAGGACCACGAGGCTTATTAGGGAAACTGCGGTTCCCAGAGCAAGGCCCGGCGGGAAGAACGTCAGCTCGAAATGATTTGCTCCAGAACTAATCGGTATGCCGGTTAGCGCACCGCCGGCAAGAGATACGATGTCGACTTTCTCGCCATTCACACACGCATTCCATCCAGGAGCTGCCGGCACGCTAATCATCATTATGCGCTCATCGGCCTCTCCATCCGGTGCATAATCAATATTGCCTTCGATTCTGTTGCCATCGAACACGTCTATGCTGGCCTGGAATTTGCCAAGGGTGCTCATTGCCTCCTCGAAACGGGACATGTCGAGCGCCCAGACAATGATTCTCGTGTCCTCGTCAAGCAACGCATCCGGAGTTATGACGATTCCCTCGCCTATCGCGGTTAGGCGCATCTTGACCGTCTGGCTTTCGCCAGACACGCCAGCGATACCGTAAATCGAGTCCTGGAAGCAGTAGTTCTCAGTAAAGGGTGCCCGGTTGTCCATCTCGATGCTGCAGATCTTGTCTCCGCCATCCACAACATAGGCATACCCCACACACCCTGCCGGAATCACCGCCTCGTACTCCCGTCCTGTAGGCGAGGAGGAGACCTCGGTTACCTCACATGACACATAGGGATTCAGTTCATAGCCAAGCAGGCTATTCACAAACACGTTCTGGCGCTGGAAGGGATTAGACGTCCCTGCAAATGAGAGCTCTTCGATATCGTCGTCTGCAACATATCCAAGAGAGAGAGCATACGGATTTTCATACAGGAGGGCGCCTTTGAGATTTGGTTCGGTCCAGATAGCCTCAAGGCCTTCGGGAGGAATGGTGGAATAAGCGTATTTGACACCAAGCAACGCATCGCTTGCGAGTATCGGATAGGCATAGCGAGTCGAGAATTCTCCCCGCATGGAATAACCGAGGTCATTGAGCAAAGCTATAGCGTTATTGTCATGAACGCTACTATAGGAAGATAGCTCGTCGTAGCCCATGGCCATGCCTTCATTCAAGGCGAACAGCGCGGAGCGCGAGTAGTTTTTCGCGATCCGATACGTACTCCCATCACTCTCGCGAAGGTCAGAAATCTCGGCCTTGGAATTAGCGACGTATTCCTCATGCGCCGACTGCGGATACCCCTGGTATAGATACTCCCATTCGGAATGCACGGAGATCATGACATCGCATACAACCGCCACAGCCAGAATCACACAGACTATCCTTCTTGTGCAGTTACTGTGCGATCTTGCTCTGTTTCGTTCGTAGCTAACGAAGCTCGCCGCCATCCAGAGCATGACAAACAGTGCCAGAAACGTGATACGGCAATAGAAACCATTGGGAGCCCTGAATCCACACCAAATCATATACAAAGGCATGCAGAAGACACTGAGCAGCATAACGGCCAGAAGAGCAAGGCATGCAACCTTTAAATTGAACGGGATTCTGCGAACGAAGAAGAAGGCGACCGCTAACACGAGAATCAAAGTACCCGCGTAAAGCTGAGGCACGTCGTTCACAACCCATCCACCGCATATGAATCCCTTTGCGAATGCAACGATTCCACATGTGGAGAGATGTCGCGCAAAAAGACCAAGACCAATACCGAGAGAGCAAACGACAATGACGGCAACCAGAATCCAAAGTCGTGCGGCATGCCCAATCTTCTTGCTTCGCATAACAAACAGGACGAGCGCGATGACTATTGCAACGAAGGCAAGGAGCGCGATCATGACCATCGGATGCGATGCGGCAAGATCAAGCGCACGGGTAACGAGGCCTCTACCCGGAGCGTCCACAACGAGCGAGGGTGATGTCCTTCCCGACATGGCCAAGACCGTTGGCAAGAACGTGAATGCCGACAGCAACAATGCCCCCAGAATCACTGCAACGAACGTGACTAGATTCCGGAGCACTCCAACTGGGCGTTTCGAGGATACTGCTGGCGCACGTCCGTCTGATGAGAGCGTATCGCATCCTATATCCACGCCGTTTCTGAACATCCAGAGTTCAAATACGAAGTACAGGAACAGGAAGAGAATCAACATGTAGGCCGTATACCAACAGCAAATAACCGCCAAGGCAACGGAAGCGATGAGCAGGCCCCACCGCTTGCTCCTGATAAGCTCGTACACGCCCCATGCGGCCAAAGGAAGGAAGATGAGGACGTCGAGCCATTCCGGATTGCGAAGCTGGGTTGCCGTCCAGCTCGACCAGGTGAATCCAAGGGCGAGGACGGAGCATAGGAAATACGAGAGTCTGAATCGCTTGCGGATGAAAAAGACCGTTGCAACTTGAACAAAGCCTATCTTCAAGGCAGTCACGAAGAAGACGAACTCCGTAATCGCGCCTTGTTCGAAAAACACGATGAGGAAGTTAAGCGGCGAACCCAGGTAATAACTGTACAGTCCCCATGTATTGTTTCCAAGAGCTTGGGACGTCGAGTAAAAAAGTGACCCTTCTCCCAGCAAGACATTCTGAAACCAGGTGAAGAAGTCGACATACTGAAACATCAGATCTTCGGTCAAAAATGATCTATCACCAAACGGATAGATTCCCGACCAGGCACAAGATACAATCAATACTCCGATGGCAAACGCGAAGTTCGCAACATAGACAAGTAACCTTGTCAGAAACTCTTTTCTCATTATTGATTGTCCCCAAATACGTGCCCGCGTTTACGTGATATTCAGTAACCGCCCAGGAATATAGCACAACGCAAGATGCGCAATTGGGACCGTATCAAATGGCACGTCGCAACAGTACATGAAACCAGACAAAAGTCGCCGGGGCGCTTTTGTCTGGTTTGCCTGGTCAGGCGCAGACGACGCCGCCGCCAAGGCACTCCTCGTCGCGGTAGATGGTGACCGACTGGCCGGGAGCCACGGCCGGCACGCGCTCGTCGAAGACGATGCGCGCAGAACCATCCCCCACCTCGACATGCGCCTCGACGAGCGGACGGGTATGTCGTGTGCGTACCAAATAGCGCCCGGATGCGGGCATGCAACCCGAAACCCAGCATAGGTCGTCGAGCACGAGTTCGCGCGTCCAGAGCGCCTCGCACTCCTTGTCGGCGGAGACGTAGACGACGTTCTCGGCCGTATCCGTCTTGACCACGTAGCGGGCAGGGCCGCCTCCCAAGTCGAGGCCCTTGCGCTGCCCGAGCGTGTAGAGAAAGGCGCCCTCGTGTCGGCCGAGCACGTCCCCCGTCTCGTATTCGACGATGTCGCCCGCCTTGCGCTCGAGCTGCGAGAGCAGGAACTGCTGGATCGAGACCGGCCCGATGAAGCAGATGCCGTCCGAATCGTGCTTGGTCGCGACCTCGAGTCCGCGCTCGGCGGCCATCTCGCGCACGACCGCCTTGCTCTCGATCTCGCCGATAGGAAACAGCGTGCGCGCGAGCACGGTGCCGGGCACGCGCCACAGGAAGTAGGTTTGGTCCTTGTGTTCGTCGAGCGCACGCAGCAGATGGGCGCACCTCGCACCTGGAGCGTCGAGGAGCACGCGGGCATAGTGCCCCGTTGCGATGTAATCGGCGCCTCGCTCGAAGGCCTCGCGCGCGAAGACTCCGAACTTCACCTTCTCGTTGCACATGACGTCCGGATTGGGCGTGAGACCGCGCGCGTAGCAATCGACCAGGTAGTCGACCACGTCACGCTTGTACTCCTCCTCGTAATCCCAGACCTCGAGGTCGATACCCAGCTGCACGGCCACGCGCTCGGCATCGGCAAGGTCCTCGGCCCAGGGGCACTTGAACCCCGGCAGATCGACCGACCAGTTGCGCATGTACACGCCCGTGACGTCAAAGCCACGTTCGATGAGCAACGCCGCGGCAAGCGAGGAATCCACTCCCCCGCTCATGCCGACGATGACCTTTGCTGCCATGCACGCCTCCTCAGCTTGCGACTTTCAACGGAAACGAAGATACCACGTATGCCATTTCGAGCGGGGCAAAACGAAAGAGGCAAAACCACCCCGGCGACTTTTGTCTGGTTTGTCTGATCAGGCTACACCATGCCCACGCGCTGGCGCTCGGCACGAACGACCTCAATGATGACCCGCGCCGCGCGCTCGACCTGTTCGCGCGTCGTGTCACGTCCGAGCGTGATGCGCAGACTGCCCTCGGCGACCTCCGGACTGACGCCAATGGCCTCGAGCACGGGTGACACCGTCATCTTGCTTGCGGCGCATGCCGACCCCGTACCAACGTAGACGCCGCGCTGGTCGAGCAGGATGACCAGACGACGGGCGAGCAGGCCGGGAAAGGAGACGTGGAGCAGGTTGTCCAGACGCGCGGCATTCCGTGCCGGTCCCGCGACGACCACGTCCTCGAAGGCAGTCGTCAGCTGTCCCTGTAGCCAATCGCGCAGCTCACGCAGACGTCTCGCCTCGGCATCGCGCAGCTCGCAGGCGATCTCGAACGCGCGCGCGAACCCCATGATGCCCGGTACGTTTTCCGTGCCGCTTCGCAGCCCACCCTCCTGGCCGCCACCGCACACGAGTGGATGGAGCTCGATGCCACTGCGCGCCCAGAGCATGCCGACCTGCTTGGGACCGTATAGTTTGGCCGCGGACACGGTGACGAGGTCGGCACCGAACGAGGATACGTTGAGCGACTTGAGCGCGGCCGCCTGCGAGGCGTCCGTGTGCAGGAAGATGGGGCGTCCCTCCCCCGCCGCCAGACGACGGGCGCGCTCGTCGACGATGACGCCCGCTATCTCGCGCAGCGGTTGGATGGTCCCGATCTCGCCGTTGGCGTAGGCGATGCTGACCAACTCGGTGTCGGGGCGAATCGAGGCGCGCAACACCTCGGGGTCGACAAGCCCCTCGCCGTCCACGGGCAGAAGCGTGCCCAGGGCACGCGCCTCCACGCAAGCGCGAACGCTCGCGTGCTCGATTGCGCTGGCGATGACGTGCGCGTCGGGCGCAGCCGCGGTCAGCGCGAGATTGTTGGCCTCGGTCGCGCCCGCGGTGAAGATGACGTTGGCAGGCTTGGCCCCCATGAGGTGCGCGATGCGCGCACGCGCGTCCTCGACATCCGCACGAACCTTGCAGGCGGGTGCGTACGATGCCGACGGATTGGCGAAGCATCGCGCGTGATACGGGGCCATCGCCTCGAGCACGCGCTCGTCGACGGGCGTGGCCGCCGCGTAGTCCAGGTATATGGGCTCGTTGGCAGTCATGTCATGCAGTTCTGTAGAGGCGTCCGGCTAGCCGAACAGTCTCTTGAACCAGCCCTTCTTCTTGGGCTTTTCCTGCTTGGAAGTCTTGGAATCGCGAGTCGCGTCACCGGATTTGCGCTCGTCGGCGGCGGCGTCGGCCCTGGGCGTCGTATGCGGGAAATCGCTCATGTACGAGCGCTCGCGCGCAAGGCGCTCCGCAGTGCTCTCGCTGCTCACGGGCACGTCGACGGGAACCGGCGTCGCCTCCTCGGCCTTCTTCGAGGGCTTGAAATGCTTGCCGACGGGTTGGTCGTCCAGGCTCGCATCCGAGTCCAAGGTGATGTCAACATCGGGATGGGCGCTATGCGCCGGCTTCGCCGGAACCGACGGGGGCTCTTCTCCGTCCTTCCCGTCCGCCTTCTTCTCGGATTTCTTCTTGTCGGACTTGTCCTTCTTCTCGGACTTCTCCTTGCCCTTCTTGCCCGGCTTCTTGTCCTTGGACTTGCCCGACGTCTTGTCCGCCTCTTCCGCGAGCTCGATCTCGACGAGAATGTCATCGGCCTTTGCCCCTGACCCTGACCCGATTTCGGCATCTGTGTCGGCGGCAGAAACGTCGGCGATGTCGTCACCTTCGGCGAGCAGCTTGATGTCAGCGTCCATCAGGGCCTTGGGCTGCTCGATCGCCTCGTCGGCACCGGGCCGTCCTGTTATGGGCATGTCCTCGGACTCATCCGCGACCTCGGCAATCGCCTCGGGCCTGACCGCCCATGAGGCAGACGCGTCACGCTTCACGCCCTGCAGCGGGTGCTCGATGCACCACTCCTGCATGCTGAAGCTCGTGTCGCAGGGGCACATGCCCTTGTCGCGGCTTTTAGCGACCATCACGTACTCGCCGCTAGGCTCGAGCGTTCGTGCCTTGACGTTGTCCTCGAAGATCTTGTCGAGGAACAGCATGATCGCCTCGCGCGCGCGACGCGTGGTGATGGGAACCGCCACCTCAACGCGATGCACGAGATTGCGCGTCATGAGGTCAGCCGAACCGACGTACATGCGCATGTCGTCACCCTCGCCGAAGACGAAGATGCGGCTGTGCTCGAGGAACTGGCCCACGATGCTGCGCACGTGGATGTTGTCCGTCTTGCCCTCGACACCAGGAAGCATGCAGCAGATGCCGCGGATGTTCATGCGCACCTGCACGCCGGCCTGCGATGCCCTGGCAAGGCGATCGATGATGTCGCGTTCGGTGAGCGAGTTGCACTTGAGCGTGATGCGTCCGGCAGGGCCCTTGGCGATCTCGCGGTCGATGAGCTTGAGGATGGTGCGCTTGATGGCCACCGGAGCGACGAGCAGCCTGCGATAGTAGCCGTTCAGGTTGCCGATGAGCATGTTCTGGAAGAAGGTGACGGCGTCGCGTCCGATTTCGGCATCCGCGGTGAGCAGGCTCAGGTCCGTGTAGAGGCGGGCCGTCTTCTCGTTGTAGTTGCCGGTGCCGATCTGCGTGATGTAGGTCACGCCGTCACCGGAGCGTTTGGTGATGAGGCACACCTTGGAATGGCACTTGTAGTTCTCCATGCCGTAGATGATGTTGCAACCCGCTTCCTCGAGCCTGCCCGACCAGTCGATGTTGTTCGCCTCGTCGAAACGCGCGCGCAGCTCCATGAGGACGGTGACCTCCTTGCCGTTTTCGGCCGCCTCCGCCAGATGCTGCGCAACGCGCGATTCGCTCGCCAGGCGGTACACCGTGATCTTGATGGAGAGCACGTCCGGATCGGTCGCCGCCTCCTGCAGCATGCGCAGGAAGGGATCGATCGAATCGTAGGGGAAGAAGAGCAGGCGGTCTCGTTCCTCGACCTGCTCGATAATGGAGCGACCGAGGTCGAACTCCTTGGATGCGCGCGGAACGAAGGGGGCATAGCTGAGCGCACCGCGCTCCTTGACGCCCACGCGGCGCTCCAGACCGAAGGCCCAATCGAGGTTGATGGGCGCATCGTAGCTATACATCTGCTCCTTGGTGAGCTTGAGGCGCTTGAGCAGGCCGGCGATGAGGAGCTTCTCCGGCTTTCCCTCGACCTCGAGGCGCACGGGATTGAGACGATTGCGCTTCTTGAGCAGCCGCGAGACGTGCAGACGGTAGTCGCCCTCGTCATCCGAGAACTTCTCCTCGTCGAAGCTGATGTCGGCATTGCGCGTGACCGAGACGATGCACGGTTCGGAAGTCTCGTAGATATCGAAGATCTTCTTGATGTGATGGGCGATGAGCTTCTCGGCACGCACGAAATGCAGCGGCTCGTCCGGATCGCAGATGATGGGCGCGATGTTGTCGGGGACGGGAACGATGCCGAGATGCTGACTGCCATCCTCCTCGCTCAGAAGCGTCGCGATGTAGAGTTCCTTGTTGCGAAGGTGCGGGAAGGGATGGCGTTCGTCGACGACCTGCGGGGAGAGGACGGGACGAATGCACTCGCGATAGTAATCGCGGGCGAACTTGCGTTCCTTCTTGGAGAGCTTGTCGAGCTCGAGCTCCTTGAAGCCATGCTCCTCGAGGTCGGCGACGACCTTCGCGTAGATCTCGTCGCGCTCCTCGACAAGCGGCCTGACCGCCGCGAAGACGGCCTCGAGCTGCTCGCGTGGCGTCATGTTGGTCTTGTTCTCGCGGATGTCGGGCGCGATGATGGAGAGGTCCATCAGACTGCCGACGCGCACCATGAAGAATTCGTCGAGGTTCGTGCAGAAGATGCTGATGAACTTGAGCCGCTCGAACAGCGGGACGCTCGGATCGAGGGCCTCCTCGAGGACGCGCCGGTCAAACTGGAGCCAGGAAAGCTCGCGGTTCTGCGTGTACGAGTAATCGAGTTTCTTGGGTTTCCTGGGAGTCTCCGCATGCCCGTCCTCGGGAATGACGTCGGTCGGATTCCCGTCGTCTTGGATTTCGCCAACCCGATCGTCCGTATCGATTACCGCTTCCTCCGGGGTGATAACCTCGTCGATTGCCTCGATTTTCTCGGACGCGTTTTCGGACATGGTCTCTTGCATGCCAACTCCCCTCTCATCAGCCTAGCCTTTTGATATTACTACATCAAGAAGGCTAGTTGAGCAGCAGGGCGATGCCCCAGATGGCCACGAGGTGCGCGGGATAGTAGATGTAGAAGAGGTACTTGAGGTGCCAGGTTCCCCGTTTACCGTTATAGCAGGCCAGAGGAATGGCGGCGCAGAGGGAGAACCACTGTATGCCACCCATCCAGCCGTTCATCTGAATGCAGACGAAGACCATTCCCACCACGGCACACGCGAGCATGAGCCTCAGGCGCGTGTTGTCAAGTGCGTTTTTGAAGAAAATGCGCGGCATGTAGCAGAACACGGGGAGCAGGATTCCCGCAAACCCGTAATCGACCGAGAAATCCGTCCCCGCCAGAAAAACGGGCAGCACGAGGGAGACGAGGACGTCGAGGGCGAGCGCGCCGAAAACGGCCAGTGCACCCACGGCATCACGCCGCGCGTCGGCGAGCTGCAGGGCGTAGATCGTGATGATGGCGAAGACGAAGGTCGTCAGAATGCTCTGCTCGAGGCTCCCCATCGCGATGAAGAAGCCGAGCTGGCAGGCAACGCCGAGCGCGAAGATGCCGCCGAGATAGCGTCTCTTGCTGTGCGTGTAGAAGCATCCCTCTGCGATCATGTACGCGAAGATGGGATAGGTGAGGCGGCCGATAATCCGCAGCACGAGGTACTGCGGCAGCAGCACGACGCCGACGTGGTCTATCGTCATCGTGACAAGCGCGAGTATTTTGAGCTGGTTTCCCGTCATCTCGAAGGGTATTCTATCGTTTCGTCCTATCTTGAACCGATGAGACAGTTGCTCAGGGACGTTGTCTCATTTTCTGCAGTGAAACAGGGGGACAATGAGACAACGTCCCTGAGCAACTGTCTCATCATCGATCCGTCCTTCCGGTATGTTCGGGAGATAATTTGGAGCTTCGCAAACGACATAAGGCACACGCGCGTCCGCTCAAGAACCTCGAGGAGCGCTACGACTGGTACGCGGACGCCATCGAGCTCGATGCCCCTGCTCGTGCGGGGAAATGGATCGAGACGTTCTGTCCTGAGGCCCGTGAGCTTCACCTCGACTTGGGCTGTGGCAAGGGCCAGTTCGCCGTTGCGCAAGCGCAACGCCATCCCGACGTGCTGTTCGTGGGCCTTGACTATGACCGGATCTGCATCGCGCGTGCCGCCCAGAAGGCATGCGAGCTCGGTCTCGAGAACTGCGTGTTCGCACTCGCCGATGGCGAGGATCTGGATATCTACTTCGCGCCGGGGGAGCTATCGCGCATATACCTTAACTTCTCGACGCCGCATCCGCGCAAGAAGCACGCATCCGAACGTCTCACGCATGTCGACCAGCTCATCGCCTACCGGCCGCTTCTCGCCGAAGGAGGCTGCATCGACATGAAGACGGACAGCCCGCCCTTCTACGAGTTTTCGCTCGTCCAGTTCGACCTGGCGGGTTATGACGTCACCTGGAAGACGACCGACCTGCACGCGACCGACGCGCTTGACAAGAATAGTCCCATGACCGAATACGAGGAGCGGCTCTGCGCCCTTGGCGCCAAGGTGCACGCCTGCCACGCAGTCAAAGCCGCACGCCCCTTCACCAACGAACAGACGGCCGAACTCTCGCTCTTCGAGTACCTACCCGATGACCTCGATTCACTCGATTACGTGCCCTACGGCATGGAGGGCTACGTCTTCAACATGCGCAACCGCCGCGCAAAGGAGCAGGGCCGCGTTTCATAACGTGGAACGTGGCTGGCTAGCCAGCCACGCGAATGAGACACATTGGACAGGTACATCTGTCTCATTCGCCATCAACCCGTCACCGAAAAGTTTATTCATCAGAAAAAATAATAATTGCCAAATTTATATCCTGCTGTAAATATAATCTCGTTCAAGAACAGTTATCTGTTCGCACAGGCACGACAAGGAGGATTTCATGAGGAAAAAGAGTCTGGTAAAGATGCTGACATGCGGCGCAGTCGCCGCTGGTCTCATAGCCGCCTTAGGTCTCACGGCCTGCGGCGGATCGCCCGCGAGCTCGTCGGCAAGCTCGAACGTCGAGCTGCAGGTCTTCGCGGCAAATTCGCTGTCCAAGGCCATGGACGAGGCACAGGAGCTCTACACCCAGCAGACGGGCGTGACCTTCGCCGACACCCAGTACAAGGCATCCGGCGAGCTCAACGAGATGCTCGCAGCCGGCTCCTATGCCGACCTCGAGATCACCGCATCCAAGGGTACCATGGATACCGCGGTCGAGAAGGGCTACGTGGACGAGTCAACTCGCACCGACATGTTCACCAACGAGCTCGTCATCGTCGCCAAGCAGGGTTCGAACCTCAAGGATGTCACATTGGCCGACATCGCGGCTGGCAAGTACAGCGTCTGCGTGGGCGATGACTCCGTCCCCGCCGGCAACTACGCCGCTCAGGCCCTCTCTACCGTGGGCGCTTACGAGCCTCCCGCCAAGGACGTAGGCAAGACCGGCAAGGACATCTCCGGCAAGGAGGGCAGCTACGTCGGCATCACCCCCATCCTGCAGACCTCCGTGGGCAACGTCTGCAAGCAGGCCGAAAACGGTGACGTCGACGTCGCCATCGTCTACAGCTCCGACGTGTATCGCTTCGGCGGCGTGGATATCGTCGGCATCATTCCCGACGACACCCACAAGGCCATCGTCTACCCCGGCGCCGTGTGCAAAGACTCCAAGAACGCGCAGGCTGCCAACGACTTCATGCAGTGGTGCATCACCGACCCCGATGCCCAGAAGATCTTCCAGAAATGGGGCTTCGACCTCTCCTAGCGAAGAAGTGACCATCGAGACGGCGCGGGTGGCTTACCGGTCATCCGCGCCGTTTGCGTATAAGCTCGTTTCAGATTATTCTCCTATACATATAATATTGCTACCCTAGCAGATGCGAGGTCGATGGCCGGTGAGGAGACGGGTCATCACCACCTCGAAAAGCGAGAGGGATCGACGTACATGCTTTCGAAAACCTTCACACGCCGCGTCTTTGGCATCATGGCCGCACTCTTGGCCATAACGCTCGCATGCACCATGCCCTGCCTGGCGCTTGCCGCAGACGACAGCCTCGGCAGCGTCGACGAACCCGCCAAAAGCGTCGATGGCAACGCCGGCGAGCAGAAGACAGTCAACGGCGTCACCGTCTCGTCCGAAGGCGACAGCGCCCTCATCGAGGGATGTAGTTTCGGCATCAACGATTTCTACCGTGCGCAGGCTGGCTCCAACAGAGCAGTCGGCGACAGGTACTGGGGCTACAACTACTACATCGGCACCGAACCCGACAATCTCTCGGTCATATCGACCGGCGAATACGCCGTGGTCTACATTCCCAGGGCAACCCAGGAGGCCTTCGGCTTCCTCTACGATAACCATAACGACCAGGACTATATCAAGCGCTACTTCACCGCATTGGACGACGCGAACGCCAAGGGCTCCTCACGACTCTCCGACGTCTCCAAGTGGTACTTCACCGAGGAGCAGTCCTTCGAGGTGGACGGTGTCGTCTTCAACTTCGACCAGGAACTCGACGATGGTCGCTACTACGCCTACGTCATAGGCGCCGATGGCAGCGACGTGACCAACAGGGCAAGCGGCACCCAGATCAGGCTCGACTTCGCCGACTTCGCGCGGGCGGTCCCTCCTTCCGACGTGCAAATCGTCCAAGCTGCCACCGGACTCGCGTGGCTCGGTAACTTCCTCGCGACCATGGATTACAGCCCTCTGTGGGTCACCCTGCGCACCACGCTCGTCGCCATCATCTTCATCTTCATCCTGGGCCTCGGGGCCGCGTACTTCACCATGCGCATCTCGCCACGCGCCCAGTCCGTCTTCGATGCCATCTTCACCATACCCATGGTGCTTCCGCCCACGGTGTGCGGCTTTCTGCTGCTGCTCGCCTTCGGGCGTTCCACGGCGCTCGGCCAGTGGTTCATCGACATAGGCTTTCCCCTCGTCTTCAGCTGGCAGGCGACCGTCCTGGCTGCGGTCATCGTCGCGTTCCCGCTCATGTACCGCAGCTCGCGCGGCGCGTTCGAGAACCTCGATCCCAACATGCTCGATGCCGCCCGCACGCTCGGCTGGTCGAACTTCCGTATCTTCTTCAAGCTCATGCTGCCCCTGGCATGGTCATCCATCGCGGCGGCAACGGTGCTCGCCTATGCGCGCGCCCTGGGCGAGTTTGGCGCGACGCTATTTCTCGCGGGCAATTACGCAGGTGTCACGCGCACCATCCCCATCGCCATCTACTTCGAGTGGATGAACGGCAACACCGACATCGCCATCTTCTGGACCATCGTCATCATCATCTTCAGCTTCATCGTCATCATGTTCATCAACCTCTGGTCGAGCAGGACCACCAGGTACCGCCGCCGACAGATCGTCAAGAGGAAACGCGACGGGCAGGATGACAGTCGTGCCATGCATCTGGAGGGCGGCCTGGAATCCGCCATCGCGACGGAGGACGCCGGATTACCCAAGGAGCAGCGCTCATGAGCTTACATGTCGACATCCACAAATCCCTCGGCGACTTCTCGCTCGACGTGAACGTCGATGCGCAAACCGAGACACTCGGCTTTCTCGGCGCCTCCGGCTGCGGCAAGAGTCTCACCCTGCGCTGCGTCGCGGGCATCGAGACACCCGACGAGGGACGCATCGTCGTGAACGATACCGTCTTCTTCGACTCCGCCGCCAAGATCAACCTGAGCCCCCAGCAGCGCAAGACGGCACTGCTCTTCCAGAACTACATGCTTTTTCCCAACATGACCATCGAGGCAAACGTCGCCGCCGGCATCCCCAAGAGCGTGAGCAAAGGCGAGCGTGACGCCATCGTCGCGGCCGAACTCAAGCGGTTCTCGCTCGAGGGATTCAACAAGCGCTATCCCGCCCAGCTCTCCGGCGGGCAGCAGCAGCGCGTGGCACTCGCGCGCATGCTCGCCGCACGACCCGGCATCCTCATGCTCGACGAGCCCTTCTCCGCACTCGATTCGCACCTCAAGAGCGTACTCGAACAGAACCTCGTCGACCTCTTCGAGGCATTCGAGGGCACCATCCTCTACGTGAGCCACGATATCGACGAGGCACTGCGCTTCTGCGACCGCATCGCCGTGGTCGACGATGGGCACATCCTCGAGGTCGACACGGGTGACGAGCTCGTGAACGCCCCGCAATCCGAAGCAGCGCTCAAGCTGTCGGGATGCAAGAACACCACCCCGGTGATCAAGGCCGACGAGCACTCCGTGTGGGCACCCAAGTGGGGCGTGCGCGTCGAGTGCAACCGGAGTGTTCCGAACGATGTGCGCTGTTTGGGCGTGCGCGCCTTCTACCTTGAGCGCGCAAACGGGCCTGGCACCAACAACTACCGCGTGCGTGTCGATCGCATCAGCGACTCGCGCTTCGAGCGAAGCGCGCTGCTCGGGGGCTGAATACC
>OGQN01001081.1_pt1 | contig 22889 bp, 18 predicted proteins | sample 1553231 | NCBI WGS metagenome assembly OGQN01 (sample SAMEA2579950, study PRJEB22360) | human gut metagenome | biome: human gut; feature: human-associated habitat; material: faeces | place: Denmark | collected 2008/2010 | reverse complement strand
ATCGTAGAGGAAGGCGAAGGCTTGAAGAGATTCAAGAAGGGCGACCGTGTTATTATTTATCACATTTCAGGATGTGGTGTATGTAACGATTGCAGAAGAGGCTACTATATTTCCTGCAAGAGTAAATTCCGTCAGGCATACGGATGGCAGAGAAACGGTGGCATGGCACAGTATATTCTGGCAGATGAGAAGGATCTGATTGCATTGCCAGATGAGCTGACCTACAAGGATGGAGCACAGGTGGCCTGTGGTTTCGGTACCGTATATGAGGCTATCGAAAAGGTAGGTGTCAGCGGCAATGATGCAGTATTGGTAACCGGTCTGGGACCTGTCGGTCTGGCAACACTGATGTTGGCAAAAGCACTGGGAGCCAATATGCTCATCGGCGTGGAGACGAATCCGTACCGTATTGAACTGGCGAAGAAGATGGGACTGGCTGATTATGTATTTGCACCGGATGAGGCTTATGATCAGATCATGAAAGTAACAAACGGCAATGGTGTGGAGAGAGCGTTCGATGCCAGCGCCAGTGATCCAGGAAGACGGCTGGCAATCCGTGCTACCAGAGAATGGGGCAGGATCGCATTCGTGGGAGAGGGAGGCACCTGTACTTTTAACCCCAGTCCGGACATTATTCATGGTCAGAAGACAATCTACGGCAGCTGGGTAACCTCGCTGTGGAGAATGGAAGAACTGGTAGAAAGACTGGTGCGTTGGGGAATTCATCCGGAAGATCTGATCACGGACGAATTCCCTCTGGAGCAGGCAGGGGAAGCTTACAGACTGATGGCAAGTGGAAACTGTGGCAAGGTGGCAGTGGTATTTCCCGAAGACTAAGGGAAGAAAGGTTATCATATGGCAGAAATCATAGAACAGAACCGGATCCCAAAGCGGACTCTGGTGGACGGATTTAAGGTACCGGCAATCGGACTCGGAACCTTCGGATCCGATAAATATAACAGCGATCAGATTGCAGAAGCTGTATATGGCGGCATCCGGGCAGGATATCGTATGATCGACTGTGCTTCCGTATACCAGAATGAGAATCGTATCGGAGAGAGCATTGAGCGTGTCCTGAAAGAAGGAATCGTGGATCGAGCGGATTTGTTTATCACCTCTAAAGTATGGAATGATATGCACAATAGAGTGAAGGAGTCCTGTGAGAAGAGCCTGAAGGATCTGCGGGTATCTTATCTGGATCTGTATCTGGTGCACTGGCCTTTTCCCAATTATCATGCTCCCGGCTGTGACGGAGATTCCCGTAATCCGGATTCCAGACCGTTTTCTGTGACGGAATTTCTGAATACCTGGAGACAGTGTGAGGCACTGGTGGAAGAAGGCAGGGTAAAATACATTGGTATGTCTAATATGACAGTACCGAAACTTCGGGCAGTATTGCCGTTGTGCAGGATTCAGCCGATGTTCTTAGAGATGGAATTGCATCCCGGATTTCAGCAGCCGCAATTGTATGACTATGCACTGTCACAGGGGATTCAACCCATCGGTTATTGTCCCATCGGATCGCCCTCCAGACCGGAGAGAGACCGGACGGCAGAGGATATTTCAGATACCAGGATGCCGGAGATTATGGAGATTGCAGAGCATCATCACGTACATCCTGCTATGATCTGCCTAAAGTGGGCGGTACAGAGAGGACAGATTCCGATTCCTTTTTCAGTAAAGGAATATCAATATGTGGATAATCTGAAATGCATCACAGAAGATCCCTTGACAGTGGAAGAGATGGAGATGATCCGGAAAGCAGACAAGAATTGCCGCCTGATCAAAGGTCAGGTATTTCTGTGGCCCGGAGCAACCGACTGGCAGGATCTATGGGATGTGGACGGAGAAATCACGTCATGAAAGGGGTAAGCGCATGTTAAAAGGAATTCCGAAGATATTATCTCCCGAGTTATTAAAGGTACTTTGTGAAATGGGACACAGTGACAGACTGGTTATCGCAGACGGTAATTTTCCGGCTGAGTCCATGGGGAAGGATGCAATCGTGATTCGGATGGACGGACATGGCACGACTGAGATTCTGGATGCCATTTTGCAGGTGTTTCCATTGGATAGTTATGTGGAGCATCCGTTGAATCTGATGGAGGTGATGCCTGGGGATCCGGTGGAGACGCCGATCTGGGAGAATTATGAAAAAATCATCGCAAAACACGATTCCCGAGGTGGCAGTGCCATTGGACAGATCGAGCGCTTTGCCTTCTATGAGGAGGCAAAAAAGGTCTATGCCATTATTGCAACCGGAGAGAGTGCACTATATGCCAATATTATGTTACAAAAAGGTGTGGTAACAGAATAAGGCAGCTGATAAGAACAGGAGCAAAAGCATCGGCGATAAGCGGATGCTTTTGCTGTTAAGAAAAACATGTTAGAATACAGTCAGGATCAGGGAAATGTGTGCAAAAAAATATATAATAACAGGAAAAAAGGAGAAATGGCATGAGTAGGTTATGGTATGATCATCCGGCATCGGAATGGGAAGAAGCTCTTCCTATAGGAAATGGCAGAATCGGTGCCATGGTCTACGGAGGTACGGACAGAGAACGGCTCCAGGTAAATGAAGAGAGCATCTGGCTGGGTGGACCTGTAAACCGTCACAATCCCGATGCAAAAGAAAATCTGCCGAAGATACGACAGCTCCTTCGGGACGGCAGAATTCCGGAGGCTGAGCATCTGATGGAGACCGCATTATCGGCCTGCCCGGAAGGAATGCATCCTTATCAGACACTTGGGGATGTACAATTTTTCTTTGATGGAATCGAAGGCGGCAGAGAACGGAAAAGCGGTAAACTGCGGGATATGATCCTCTGTGAAGGAACAAAACATTATGAGAGATGTCTGGATCTGGAAACGGCAATCTGCCGGACAGAGTTCACTGTTGGTGACAGTATATATGAGAGGGAAATATTTGCCTCTCACCCGGCGGACTGTCTGGTGATGCGTTTCCGCACAAGGGGCAAGGGGAAAGTGAATTTTTTAGCGAAGCTTCGAAGAGAAAGCTGGTTTGACGGAACTTGTAAGGTTGGAGAGAATGGCATAAGACTTTATGGCAATCTGGGAAGAGGCGGATATGAATTTGCCATGGAACTGCGTGCTGTGTCTACTGGCGGACGGATTTTGACCCAGGGGGAATGTCTGAAGGCAGAAGGGGCAGAGGAAGTGGTGCTGTGGTTTACCGCAGATTCCACTTATCACTACAGTATACCAGAAAAGGATCGGTATGCGGAGGCGTATCTGAAAGCTGGTAGGGAACTGCCTGTGGGGCTGGATGAAGAATTGACTGGCTCTGCAAGAACAGAGTTCCTATACCAGATGGCAATGCAAACACTTCTGGCAGAGAAAATGGATCAGCGCCTGAAGGCGGCGATGCTTCTGTCTTATGATACCCTTAAAGCAGAGCATGTGGCAGATCATAAATCTTTATATGACCGTTTTGTGTTTGAAGTAGAAGGCGCAGAGCGGTACGAGAATCTGCCTACGGATCTGCGCCTTGAGAGACTTCGGAAAGGGAAGCAGGAGCATGCAGAACAGACAGAAGACGTGGGATTGATGAAGCTGCTCTATGATTATGGACGCTATCTTACGATTGCTGCCAGCAGGGAGGGAGGGCTGCCGACCACACTGCAGGGACTTTGGAATTGTGAATTTTTCCCAGCATGGGACAGTAAGTATACCATCAATATCAATACAGAGATGAACTACTGGCATGTGGAAAACTGCAATCTGTCAGAGTGTCATATTCCCTTATTTGAATTGTTAAAAAAGGTGCAGAAGAACGGCAGATATACCGCCAGAGAAATGTATGGGTGCCGGGGATTTGTGGCGCATCACAATACGGATATTCATGGAGATACCGCACCACAGGATACATGGTATCCCGGGACTTATTGGGTGATGGGAGCAGCATGGCTGTGTACGCACCTATGGATGCATTACCGCTATACAAAGAATCTGGTATTTTTACGGGAAGCTTTCCCTGTCATGGCAGAGGCAGCACTATTCTTTGTGGATTATCTGGAAGAAAAAGACGGATATCTGGTGACAAATCCTTCTGTTTCACCGGAGAATACATATATCCTGCCGAATGGACAAAAAGGATGCTGCTGTATCGGTGCAACCATGGACAATCAGATTCTGAGGGATCTGTTCAAAGGATGCTTGGGAGCCTGGAAGGAACTGGGAGAACAGGTACCGGAAGCCTGTGAGATTCCGGAAGCCGGTGACATAAAGGAACTGATGGGAACAATCCGCAAAATGTACGACAGACTGCCGCCCAACAGGATCGGCAGTGACGGACGCCTGATGGAATGGATGGAGGAATACGAGGAAACAGAACCCGGACACCGCCATATTTCCCATCTGTATGGGCTGTACCCCGCCGGAGAGATTACTGCAGACGGCACCCCTGAACTGGCTGAGGCTTGCCGCAAGACCCTGGAATACCGCCTGTCCCACGGCGGCGGACATACCGGATGGAGTAGGGCATGGATCACGAATCACTATGTCAGCCTGTGGAACGCTGAAGCAGCATATGACAACATCCGGAAGATGTTGGAGGTCTCGACCTATCCTAATCTGTTGGACAAACATCCTCCGTTCCAGATTGACGGCAATTTTGGGATCTGTGCTGCCATGAATGGGATGCTGGTTCAGAGCAATGAGGAGAGAATCCTGCTTCTCCCTGCATTGCCGGCTGCATGGAAGACCGGCACCGTACGGGGAATGCATCTGATAGGAAATCTGGAACTTTCCATGAGCTGGAAAGACGGAAGAATCACTGGTGCCGTTTTTACTGCATATTCGGATGTGGATACTGTGGTGAAATATAAGGAGACCGAAAAAAGACTGCAATTAAAGGAAGGTGAGATTAAAGATATAATGCAGTATTGACAGGTAAAAAAGTGGTAGTTTGATGTACTTAGGGCTGGCTGTCGCACCAGCGACTTGGTACAATACCTAGGGAAAGATAATTAGTTACGAAAGAATATGGCAGGAAGCATACATAAAAGATTGTTGGGAATATCAGCAGGAAAAATGTCCGGGAATAGCATTATCCCGGATTGAGAAAGTATTGTATCAGCTGGACAAGGAGAAGGGCAATAAGGTAATATATTATTGCATGCCGGAACGGAAAAGGAGGATTCCTCCGACGGAAGGAATCGTCTGCGGAATGGAGATTAGTATGGAATATATATCAGATGCACAGGCAAAACAGATGATCTTAGAGGTAGGCCGCAGGATGTATCAGGGCGGCTTTGTGGCAGCGAACGATGGGAATATCTCCTGTAAAGTCGGAGATAATGAGATCTGGGCAACACCTACGGGAGTTTCCAAGGGATTTATGACAGAGGACATGCTGGTAAAGCTGGATCTGGACGGGAATGTGTTGGAGGGAACGCACAAGCCTTCCAGCGAGATCAAGATGCATCTCAGAGTATTCAAGGAGAACCCGAAGGTACAGGGCGTGGTACATGCACATCCTCTGACAGCAACGGCGTTTGCCTGCGCGGGCATCAGCCTGGAGGAGCCGGTTCTGATGGAAGGGGTTCTGTCCTTAGGCTGTGTGCCGTTAGTGCATTTTGCCCTGCCGGGCACAGAGGAAGTGCCGGAAGCGGTAGCTCCCTATTGTCGGGAATACAATGCAGTACTGTTAGCAAATCACGGTGCGCTGACCTGGGGAGACAATCTCATGCAGGCATATTACCGCATGGAGACCACAGAATATTATGCGAAGATCCTGATGATGAACAACTTCATCCTAGGGAAAAAGACGTTGTTGTCCCAGGGACAGATCGACAATATTATCAGGATCCGTGCAGGATGGGGCATCACCACGGGCGGCAGACCCATCGGACCGGAGGGCGCGCAGAATCTGGAGGATATTTGCATCTCCCGGAAGCGGTGATTTGTTTTTCCGGGCATATTAGCGCGATAGCACGAATTCGTAAACTTATGATAGAAGGTCATGTTAGAGACTTTTGCGAAAGCAGCCTCTAACAGGGCCTTCTTTTTGTGCTTTATTTGTGCAATTGCATAGAAGCAGGCAGGGGGAAAGCTTCTACAGGACACAGATTTTTCACAGAGTGAACACTTTTTCAATACAAAATCCAACTATACTTGAGAAAACAATGGAATTTGGACGGAATAGCAATCGGAGGTTCGTCGTGAAAATCAATGAAATCAAACAACTGATATTTTCTCATAAAAAGGACAGTGCCAGGCAGAAAAATAAGAAGGCCCGGAAAAAATGGATCATTACAGCACTGATATTGGTGCTTGCACTAAGCGGCGGCTCCATGGCAACGGTGATGATATTACATAAAAACAGCAGCCGGTCAGAATTCACTCTGCAGGATAACCTGGCCGGACTGAATTTCACCGAGGATATGATCGCAGCCTCCGGGGTCACTAATGTCGGCATTACGGAGGAGACCTTCGATGTGGAAAATCTGACGACAGTGCTAGAGATCGAGGAAGTCTATGCGGCCTCCGGAGAAGAGGTAACTGCAGGAGATAAGATTTTAAAGCTTACGGAGGACAGTGTGGAGGAAGCCAGAAAGGAACTGGAGAGAGCGCTGGAGGATGCGGAGCTTGCGTATCGCACCGGAGCTATCGAATATGAGCAGGACCTGATCACAGCGGAGTATACGAGAGACAGTGCCATTCTCACCGGACAACAGGCGAAGGAAGTCTATGATGAGACCGTAGCAAGTCTGCAGAGTGCTGTGACCAGGGCAGAAGAGGAATTACAGGATGCCGAGGATGATATAGCAGAGTATGAATCCTATGTGAATGACGGTTCCTATAAGAGTTATTTCAGAGTGGATGAGTATCAGGCAATCTATGATGAGAACCTGAAAGCACTGACGGACAAGATGGATGAGTGGGGCATCAGTTGGTCTCAGGTCACTGGCAGTGGTGGTGGATCAACGCAGCTGAGTGTTGATGTTTCCGGAAATAATGCGCAGCCTCAGAGCGGCGGAACTTCCAACGCCAGCATTTTAGCTTCTCTTTACAGTATTCTGGAACAAAATCTGAAAGATTTGGAGGAAGCAGAAGATAAATATGAGGATGCATTAACTAATGCTGCTTTTGAATTACAAACTTTGCAGTTAAAGCTTTCCAGTCTCCAACAGGCCGTCACGGAGGCGAAGGAAGATTACGAGATCCAGCTGGCGCAGGCAAAGCTGACCTATGAGACTTCCCAGTCCGGCGCAGAACGGGCAGAGAGTGATTATAATACTACGGTGGAAAAAGCTAAGTCCGATCTGGCAGCTCTGAAAAGTACTTATGAAGATGCCAAGGAGAATCTGGAATTGTTTGAAAGCAGTGTGGGGGACGGATATTTCTATGCATCTGAGGATGGAACAATCCTGCGGATCATGGTGCGGGCGGAGCAGGCTCTGACTTCCGATGCAGTCGTATTCGTCTACAGCAATCCGAAGGAGTTGACCGTTACCGTATCGGTAGATCAGTCGGATATTACAAAACTGACTGTAGGCGACAGTGCTTATGTGCAGTCCTCCGCAGGCAGCGGATATACCGGTGTGATCACAGCCATTGATCCGGTATCCTCGTCTAGCAGCCGTACCAGTGTCACTTACAGCGTGACGGTACAGATCAATGTAGAAGATGAGGAGGACAGTTTAAGTGCCAACGAATCCGTCACCGTAGTCTTCGGCATGACGGAGGAAGAGATCGAGCAGTTACAGCAGAGACAGAGTATGCAGGGCAGACCTGACGATGTGTCCGACGGCGATGCGATGCCGCAGGGCGGTCCCGGAGGCGGCGAAAAGCTGGAAAATGGTGAGATGCCGGAAGGAGCCCCGGGTAACGGAGAAGTGCCGGAAAACGGTGGCATGCCGGAAGGAGTCCCGGGCAGCGGAGAAGTGCCGGAAAACGGTGGCATGCCGAAAGGCGGCTCCGACAACGGGGAATCTACGGAAAATGCAAATGAACAGCAGGGAGGACAGACACAGTCATGAAATTAAAAAGCCCACATTTTGATAAACTGAAATCCCTCACGAAGAAGCAGAAAAAACTGATCCTGGCGGGGATCGCACTGTTTCTGCTGATTCTGGCGGCCAGTTATACCGTGTTCATCGCACCGTTACTTCAGAAAGAACAGTGGATCTACAAAGAAGAGACGGTGGAGCGTGGTACGTTAAAGGTAGGTGTTACTGAGAGCGGCTCTCTGGAATACAACACAAAATCCATAGATTACGATCTGAATCTGGACGTCAGTGATGATGACGAGGATGACAGTGATGATGACGATGATACCGTACAAAAATATCTGAAGATAGAGGAGATCTACGCCGCCAGCGGGCAGCGTGTCACCGAAGGCGAGGAACTGCTGAAATTCACGGAAGACAGCGTGGAGGCGGTTCGGGCGCTGTTGCAAAATGCGGTAGTGGAGGCGCAGGCAGACTATGCGGAGGCAGAGAGTACCTATGAATTGTCCCTGCTGGAAGCCCAGACCGACTACGATACCCAGAAGATCAGTGCTTCCTATGCGGCATCCATCCGCAATACTTCCGGTACGAGCGTGACGAACAAAGTGGCATCTCTGCAGGTACAGCTGGAGCAGAAGCAGGCCAACGCAGCTTCTCTGCAGGAGAAGCTGACAGAAGCCCAGGAAGATTATCAGGATGCATTGGAGACCTACGAAGCGGCAAAAGAAGGTTATGAAGGCGCCGGAACCGATAATACAGTGAATTTTATGACGATCCAGAATGGTTATCTCAGTGCCAGATCCAAATACCAGCAGGCAAAATCAGCGTTGACGCAGGCAGAGGATGCTTTATCGGAGAATGAAAGTGCTATTACCGATCTGCAGAACCAGCTGGCAGCGGCACAGGCAAAGCAAAAAATCGATAAGCTGGATACAGAAGAGACCTATCAGGAAGCGGTGATCACCGGGCAGAATGCCCAGACCACTTACAACGCTGCTGTGGAAGATCTGAAGGAGACCTTACAGGAAGCGGAAGAGACGAAAGAAAAACGGGAAGAACAGTTACAGGCCTTTGAAGATTTCGTCGGAAGTGATGGTATTCTCTATGCCACAGAGGATGGTGTGATCACAGAGGTCAGCTACGAAGCGGGAGATCGCCTGACGACGACAGGAGCTCTGTTTTCCTATGCAACGTCGGATGACATGAGAATCTCCGTGGATGTGACCCAGGAGGATATTGTGGACCTACAGGTGGGAGATGCGGTAGATATCACCTTTACGGCATACCCGGAGGATTCCTATACCGGAAGCATCCTCTCCATCAATACCACGGCTACTTCCGATTATAGTAATACCGTAAGCTACACTGTGGAGATCAGCGTAGAAGGCGCATTGGAGAAGCTGTATGGGGGAATGACCGCAGATGTCATTTTCGTAACGGAAGAAAAAGAGGATATTCTTTATGTGTCCCGTAAGGCCATTGTCGAAGAGAACGGCAAGACCTATGTCTATCGTAAGACAGCACTGGGTGGCAGGGAACTGGCAGAGGTAGAGACCGGTATCACCAACGGTGTGGACATTGAGATCCTGTCAGGACTGGAAGAGGGCGATACCATCTACCTGGCAAGTAAGGTCAGCTCCGAGGCAGAAGTCAAGAGTACGGAGGAGACTGCCGATTCCGGCAGCAGTTCTGATACCGCAGTCGGCAGTGATATGGAGCTTCAGGAATTCGATGAATCCCTTATGCCAGAGGATATGCAGATGCCTTCCGGAGGAGCAATGCCCCAGGGTGGTCCCGGAGGCAGCGGTTCCGACAGCTTCGGCGGCGGAATGCCGGGCGGTCCCGGAGGACAATAAATCAGGCGGATGGAGCAAATGTTGAGAAGCAGACAGGAATGATTGGGAACAGTTATGAAGCAGAATGAAAATGGGAAAAAGATCAAAGAAAATATAAGAAATCAAATGCGCCGGATTGGATCATGGAAAAGCTGGTCGAAAAGACGCAAGCTCACCACAGGTGTCTGTGGTGTCTGTGTGATTGCTGTAGTGGCTGGTGCCATTGGTCTCTCCGGTGGTTCCGACACGGAAGTCATTTATAAAGAGACCACGGTAAAATACGGTACACTGGTCAAAGGTGTGACGGAGAGCGGTTCCGTGGACATCGGTACGGTGGATCAGACCTTTGATCTGGATATGAGTGCCCTGCAGAGAACGGATACTTCCGGCAGCAGTTCCTCCGGCGGCTCCTCCGGTAGTACTGCCGGCAGCAGCTCTGGTTCCGGTGGTTTTGGCGGCATGAGTGCTTCCGGCGGCGGAGCTCAGGGAGGCTTAGACATGTTTGGTCAGATCTTCAATATGGGCGGCAGCAGCTCCGGCAGCAATGGTGACGATTCTACCCTGACCGTGGCAGAGGTAGTGGTCTCCGTGGGGCAGCAGGTGTCCGAGGGAGATCCCCTGTACCTGCTGGAAGAAGACAGTGTCTCCGACCTGGAAGACGAACTGCAGTCTAACGTTGAGAAAGCAAAAGCAGATCTGGAGGCCGTAGAAGCTGACCAGACCCTGTCCAGACAGCAGGCAAAATATACTTATGACAGCAGCACTGCCTATGGCAGTTATATTGATACCGAATACAGCACCACACTGCAGGAGCTACAGAATGCGGTAGATTCTGCAGCAAGCGCATTGGAGCAGGCGCAGACCAGTCTGGAAGATTATCAGGCACAGCTGGAGGAAGTAACAACTGCTTACGAAGATGCGGCACAGGTATTATCCAACTGCCAATACAGTCTGAACAATACGGATCCGGCAGATGATACCTATGGATATGTCTATTTTGCACAGCTGACGACACAGGCACAGTCTACTGCGGACTCTCTGGAACAGCAGAAGGAAGAACTGGAACAGAAGGTAGAGCAGGCAGAAGAAAATGTGACCACAGCCGAGACCGCTTATAATAAAGCAAAGCGGGAACTGGAGCAGGGAAAACTGACCGCAGCCGAGACAAAAAAACTGCGGACGCTGGCTTACAATACCGCACAGGAGACTTACGATATTGCGCTGGGGTATCTGGAACAGGATCTGTCCGATCAGCAGGAAACCTACGATGAGACTCTGGAAAAATGGAACGAGTTCAGCACCTATATCGATGGCAACGCGGTATGCGCCAGATACAACGGTGTGATCACCAGTGTGGAACTGGAAGCAGGAGACAAGATCAGCACCGGAACTTCTCTGGTCACTTTGTATGATATGGATGAAGTGACCATGACGGTAACAGTGGATGAAGATGACATGACGGATATCTCTCTGGGATCTGCGGCGAATATTGCATTGACGGCATATCGGGAAGATATCTTTACGGCAAAGGTGACGGCTATCGGAGATGCGACATCGGATTCCAGTGGAAATATAACTTATGACGTAACTGTCACATTAGAAGGGGATGTTTCAGGACTGTTCCAGGGCATGACCGCAGATGTGACTTTCGTTACGGAACAAACGGAAGAAGTGTTGTATGTCTCACGCAGAGCCATTATCACAGAGGATGACAAGACTTATGTAAAAGTGAAGACAGCAGAGGGCAGCATTGTGAAAAAGGAAATAACGACAGGACTGTCAGATGGCTCTAATGTGGAGATCTCCGGAGATATTGCAGAAGGAGATACCGTATTGATCGAAAGCAGCATTACGAAGTAGAGCGGAGACCTGTGGGAAAGTAAGGTCAATGGAAGGGAAGAAGTAGAATATGAGATTATCCGAAATATTGCGTCTGGTGTGGCTGAACCTGTCACAGAATAAATTCAAAGTGATCCTGACTTCCATCGGTATCGTTGTGGGATCCGCCACCATAATGCTGGTGCTGGCGATAGGTACCGGTGGAAAAGAAGAAGTGGCGGAGCAGTTCAAGAATCTGAATGCCGGAGCTATTGATATTTCCTGTGACAGCAGTGACAGTGGTGGTTTTAGCTTTGAAATGCCGGGCGGTGGAGGAAGCGTTACCGTCACCAATATGGGCGGAGGACCCGGAGGAGGTTCCGGCGGCGGTACGTCTGGTGGTCCCGGCGGTGGCATGGATTTCGGCGGATTTTTCGGATTCGGACAGGAGGAAGAGAGCGAAGCCGTGACATTGACCAGTGAAGACTGTGATGATCTGGCGACTTTTGTATCGGGAATCTCTGCAACTACGGTCTCTTATTCCACTACAGCATCGGTGGAGGGAGGCGATATGACCTCTGCTTCCTATTACACCATTGCCGGTGTGGAGGACAATTATGCTGCCATCAGTAATCTGGAAATGTCCATCGGGGATTTCCTCACAGAAGAAAACAACGAGAGCAAGGAAAAGGTGTGCGTACTGGGTGCCACCGTGGCAAAGGAAATTTTTGGCAGCGCCTACGATGCCTATGACGGTACAGTCTATATTGATGGGCGCCCCTATATAGTGTCAGGGGTACTATCCGAGATGGGAACTGTGGCATCCGGCATCAGTCCGGATACGGCGATCTATATACCTTACGAAACCGGCATCAAATACATTACCGGTACGAATATCAGTCCAACCATCACGGTCATTGCGGAGGATGTGAATCAGGTGGATACCGTAATGACGGATGTGGAGAGTGCCTTAAAAGAGAGCTATCCCAATACCACATTTACCATCAGCGATGCCGGAAGCAAGATGGAGGCAGCCTCCGCTTCCAATGAGACTTTGACCTTACTGCTGATCTCCATGGCAGTGATCGTATTTATCGTTGGCGGTATCGGTATTATGAACGTGCTGTTTGTATCCATCAAGGAGCGTACCAACGAGATCGGTATTTTGAAAGCACTGGGCTGTTCCCGGAAGGATATCCTGTTGGAGTTTTTATTGGAGGCAAGCTTTACCAGTCTGGTAGGAGCCGTACTGGGGGTGCTGGTGGCTCTTGGAATTACGCCATTCGTGCAGCTGTTCAACGTGAGAGTGTCCCTGTCGGTACAGGGTGCAGTATTGTCGCTGTTGTTTGGTGTCCTCACCGGAAGCATCTTCGGCTTCTATCCGGCATATAAGGCATCGAGACTGATCCCCGTAGAAGCTTTAAATCAGGAGTAGTGCGAAAGGTGTAAGGATTATGATGGAAAACGCAATGATCACCATGAAAAATATAAATAAAGGCTATATGCTGGGAGAGGAGCGTCTGCCGATCCTGAAGGACATCAATTTTCAGGTAAATAAGGGAGAATACGTGGCAATCTTAGGCCCATCCGGTTCCGGTAAGACTACGTTAATGAATATGGTCGGCTGTATGGATGTGATGGACAGTGGGGAATATTATCTGGATGGCATGGCAATCCACGAGACCAAAGAGGACGATCTGACCATGGTGCGCAACCAAAAGATCGGGTTCATTTTCCAGAACTATCAGCTGATCCCGACCTACAATGTCATGCAGAATATTATCATGCCCCTGCTGATGCGTGGCATGACCCATGAAGAAGCAGAAGAAAAGTGTAAAAATACTATCAAACTGCTGGGGCTGGATCATCGTATCGGACATAAGCCCAACGAATTGTCCGGCGGACAGAAGCAGAGAGTATCCATTGCCAGAGCACTGGTGGGACAGCCGGCGATCCTGTTAGCGGATGAGCCTACCGGTGCTCTGGATCAGACCAGCGGTAAGGAAGTACTGAAGCTGTTCCGGGAACTGAACGATATGGGCAACACCATCGTCATGATCACCCACGACCTGGGCGTAGCACAGTCTGCGAAACGAATCGTCAGGATCGTTGACGGACAGCTGCACGAATAAGGGATAGCCGCTCAGCCAACGGGAAAGAGGCTGGGACTGTTCCAGACCGGATTTCAGGGTACGGTCGGCATCCGATTTATTTTCTGCCGGTATTATCAGCAGAAATTCTTTCCCGTCCATAAGTACACCGCAGAATACTGTTTTCAGATCCCGGGAGATAAGAAACATATTTCCCGGGATATTTGTTACAGATTCGGTCAGGCAGGAGTAATAGGGTTCTTCATAGATAAAAGGTGCATAGAATCCCATGTCATCCGCACCTTCCACGAAAAGCCTCTCTCCGTTCATCCAGACATTTCCCGCTATGGCGTCTTCCTGATTCCCCCAGAGATAATGTAAGGTTTTCCCGTGGATCTCCACCGGTACCTGTTCGAAGGTATCCGGTTCCGTCAGACTGACCAGCATTCCGGTTCCGGTATAGTCATAATCCTTTTTGATGGGAGTATGATAATAGCGGATCCCGTAGTCTCCAAGGCAAAATAAGGCAAATACGAGCAGAAAAATCAGAATGCCGCAGAAAACGGTTCTTAATTTTTTATTTCGCATTATGGTTCTTGCCTCCTTTTTATTTTATTATACAATCAGATATCCATACTGGCAATGAGCTGAAACATTTCCTCGGCGGTCATGTGATCTGCGGTGATCACGTATACATAATTGTCAGCTTCATAATAAGCCATGGCGTAACCATCCACATAAGTATATACCGTGGCAATGTGACCGCCGATGACATGTTCCTCTTCGGCATCGTATTCATTGTCTAATACGAGTGTCAGGGCATTATTTGAGGAAATTAGCATTTGCTCCCAGATGAGCTGTTCTCCGGCATTGTTTTCATAGAAATTTTCACAAAAAAGAGGACTGTCTCTTCGGTCTGTCTCTGTATAGCCCTCCGGGATGCAGGTCGGTATCGTGGGAGTGAGTACCGCATCTTTTTCCTCGGAAGAGTAGTTATACTGCGTAGCATCCTCGCGCAGGGTCTTTAGTGTCATGAAAAACTTATCCCGATAGGCATCCACACTTAACGTCAGAACCAGTCCGGCACATACGATACCGGTGAAAAAGATTGCCATGCGTTTTAGGAGCTGTTGTGCACCGGTCAGCACCGGATGGGCTTCCCGGCGGATCACTTTTTGCATTTTTTGTTCAAAACGTTTTGAAAATACATATTCCCGATCAACCTGATTTTCTAATGCTGTTATCATGGCATTGTCCACCACAGGCATATGCTGATAGAGCCATTCATCCGTTATTTCCATGGATCTCATTATTTTCCTCCCGTTTATTCAAAGCTTCCTGTATCATAATCTTTCCCCGGGATAATCGCTGCCGGATCGTTCCTTCGGTGATGTTTAATACTTTTGCGATTTCATCGTTGTCCATATTGCCGGAGTATTTGAGGAGAAATACATCCCGGCATTTTACGGGCAGGCACCTAAGGATGTCCAGTATTCCGTCATCCACATCCGTCTCTGCATAAGTCACAGGGACATTACATTCTTCCAGCTCATCCACATAGATTTCCCGTTGAAATTGATGGTTTCGCTTCCGGTAAATATCTATAGTCGCATTTTTCGTTATGGTAAGCAGGTAGCGTTTCGTCGCCGTGGCGTCGATTTCCCCTATTTTTTCCATGTTTTTCGCAATTTTTATAAACGCCTCATGTACGGCATCTTCCGCAAGAAAAGTATCCTTCAGCACATTCAGAGCTACTTTCATCATAAGGTGCCGATAGGTTTCATAGAGAATCGCAAACTTTTGTTTGTCTTCTTCGGCGTCGATCATCATCAGATATATCATTTGTTGTTCCCAGGCCTTTCAATGAGTCATAACGAAGGTTCCTGTTCCTATTGTTACAAAAACGTAAAAATATTTCAATTGCAGGTTTATATGTTTGTCCCAATAGTATCTTTTGGGTAACCGGGGCACTTTATTGTGCCTGCTTTACGGATCCCGGCGATGGGGGATATAATGATTTCATTACAGGAGAGCGTAAAAAGAGCAGAAACGAGCATAGAAGAAGCAAAATGGGAGAACAGGAAAAACGAAGACAATACCTCATCCAGGCACTTTTGCGGGAGCGGTCGGAATATGAAGCGATGGAAATTCCGATGCAGGAGGATGAACAGAGACAGCTTCTGCGGGGACTGATGAACATCCGGGCGCCCAAGCGATGCAGTGAGGAATTTCTGAGGATACAGGATGCCTATTTACAGGAAGCTGTGAAGGAAAAAGGGATAGTGGAATGACCGGATGTTATGTGCCGAATCATAAGTGCATCGACAACTGCATCCACAGCTTTGCGGGGGTGCAGCTGCGACTGGACTGCGCCCGGATGATGGAAGAACAGGGGCATGAGGAACCCACCGGACAGGCGAAGATCACGAAAGCCTACAATCTGCCCTGCCGTTATGTCCTGCATACCGTAGGTCCTATTGTGCAGGGAAAGCTGACGGAGAAACATTGCGCATTGCTTCGGTCCTGTTACTTGTCCTGTCTGGAACTGGCATCGGCATATGGGCTGGAAAGTGTGGCGTTCTGCTGTATATCCACTGGGGTATTCTGCTTTCCGAAGGACAAGGCGGCGCAGATTGCCGTACAGACGGTACAGGAGTATTTGGAGGAGACTCCTGACAGCAGTGTCAAAAATGTGATCTTCAATGTGTTTAAGAATGAGGATTTGCAGATCTATGAGAGAATTCTTCGGTCGTAGATTTTCGATTACTCTAAATGCAGAGAAAAACTTGCACCCGGCAGATTGCTGTGATACATTGGCTGTAAAAGAAATACAAGAGAGGAAAAGAAAATGGCAGGATATCTGATTAAGGATACCACAAAAGAAGAGCGGGAGCAGATCGTTGCGGGGTCTCTGGGATATATGGAAGCCAACTGTGATGGCTGCAGTTCGGGACTGGCGGAAATGTATCAGGCATACATCGACGGGGAGAAGGAGCTTCGGGACATCAATATGGAATTTCATGCAGGTTATGTATCCGGAGAGGAAGTGCCCGGCCGCAGGTCTTGTCCCATGTAATAATAGTGTGCGGGAAAGATGGATTTCCGGCATAAATAAAATGTTATCTGCAAAAACTCTTAGTAACAGAATGCGAAAGGCAGGAAAGAGAAATGCAGATGAGAGACGATCTTGGAATTACAACAAAACTGGAAAATGGCAAGGCTTATCTGGAATTTGCCCTGCCGGAAAAGATAGGGCGTTTGCTGTCCGCTTTACAGATTGAGATCTGGGAAGGTGCGGAGGGCGAACGCCTTGTTTTTCATGGGGAATACTCATTAGAAGAAGCGGATTCCATGACGGCGTTGCTGTTGCGGCCGCATCTCTGGGACGGCATGCGGGATCCCTATGTCTATCTGGTGAAGGCACAGGGAAGGTTCGGAACCGTGGAGTATGGAGAAAATATGGGGGGTACAAAGAACGAGGAAGAATCAGATCATGCTGAGGATATAACCGGGGAAGTGGAAATGTATTGGCGGCAGGAACTGACCATTTATGACGTGCGTGTCGTAGAAAAAAAGGGAATCTTTCTCAATGAAAAAGAGTTTTTGCCACATGAAGTAGTCTACCGGCTTCCCCCGCAGATCAGTGATGCCGGGACGAGGGTGGAGCAGGTACGAAGAGATCTGGAACGGCTGGTTCGGATGGGGGTAAATGTGATCCGGCTGGAAGGAACCGGGACCGGGGCAGAGGGGGTGAACTGCTCCGAAGTGAGAACGTTTTACAGCCTGTGCAGAAAGCGTGGATTCCTCACTGGGGACCTGTGGATAAGACCGGAAAATCTTCCGGTATATCGTGGATTATCCGGAGAAACGGCAGAAGATGCACTTCTTTCGGCGGATGGCAGAACGCTGACGGAGCGGTATTACTATTATCAGGCGAAGTGGAGCAGCGAACCGGTGCTCTATCCGGTACTTTCTACCCTGCATCGTCAGGAGAACGGGCTGGTCTCCCTGACAATTTACAGCAATCAGAAAAAAGTGGTGCTCTATGTGGAGGGGGTACTTTTCTTATTCCAGTCGGCCGCATCCGGTGATCCGGAATTCATTTTTGAAGATATTCCTGTGGCGAAGCTGCCGCTGCATCTGGCGGCGGAGGCAGGAAATTTAAGCATTTCGCTGACCGTGACGAAGCTTTAAGGGTTGGGGCTTCACAGATTTTTCACAAATGTTTCACCTTTTCATGACATTTGAGACATATACTGATACAAGGGTGTAAAGGTTAACCGCTGTTCATGCTTGCATGATAAAGCGGTTGAATTTTACACCCGTAAAACATGAGGAAGTAGCGATTTGCGTAGCAAATCAGCGGATTCCGAATGTTTTTAGAATTGCGGGAGCAGCTTGCTGCGAAGCAATTCGGGGTATCAGTTCTGGGTACCTGTAGGTATCAGTTCCGGGTACCCATAGGTATCAGGTGGGGGTATCACACCATATCCGGGAGGCAAATATGATAGAAGTAAGCAATCTTACAAAAAAATATGGTGACCATATTGCCGTAGATCATCTCTCTTTCCGTGTGGAAAAGGGACAGATTTACGGCTTTCTTGGTCCAAACGGCGCAGGTAAATCCACGACCATGAACATCATCACGGGTTATCTGGCAGCCACGGAGGGTACTGTGACGATCGATGGCAAAGATGTCCAAAAAGATCCGGAGGAGGCAAAGCGTGCCATCGGTTATCTGCCGGAGCTTCCGCCGCTGTATGTTGACATGACTGTCAGAGAATACCTGGATTTCGTGGCAGAACTGAAAAAAGTGCCGAAAAAAGAGCGGAAGCAGCAGATTGATGAGGTCATGGAAATGACACAGATCACCGATATGCAGCAGCGTCTGATCAGGAATCTGTCAAAAGGTTACAGGCAGAGAGTCGGACTGGCGCAGGCAATCCTTGGCTACCCTGAGGTTATCATTCTGGATGAGCCCACGGTAGGTCTGGATCCGAAACAGATCATCGAGATCCGTGATCTGATCCGCAAGCTGGGGGAGAATCATACCGTGATCCTCAGCTCCCATATTCTGTCGGAGGTCAGTGCGGTCTGCGACCATATTATGATCATAGCCCACGGTAAGCTGGTAGCCAGTGATTCTCCGGAGAATCTGCAGAAGCTTATGAGCGGCTCCATGGAACTGGATCTGGAAGTAAAGGGAAGCATCGCTGCGGTGAAGAGTGCATTGCAGGAGATCTCACAGATCGACCGGATCGAAGAAAATACTGAGGCTCCCAAAGATATTGCAAAGCTGAAAGTGATCTCCAAAGAGAATGCAGATATCAGAGAGCAGGTATTCTATGCACTGGCAGATGCAAAGCTGCCTATTTTAGAGATGACCCATGCGGAGAAGTCTCTGGAAGACATCTTCCTGGAACTGACCGAGGATGTAGCACCCACACAGCCGGAGAAGCACAAACTATTCTCAAAAAGAAAAAGGCCGGAAATGTCAGATGCTGCCGCACAGCAGACAGAAGCTTCGGAAGAGGAAGCACAGCCCGGAGAAGAGAAAAAAGAAACTGTAACTACAAAGGAGGCGGAATCATATGCTAGCCATTTATAAGAGAGAATTGAAATCCTATTTCCGTTCCTTTATCGGATTTTTATTTATTGCAGTCACCCTGTTTTTCCTGGGACTGTATTTCAGCGTTTATAACCTGATGAACGGATATCCTTATTTTGCGTATGTGGTATCCAGCGTTACCTTTTTATTCATGCTGACCGTGCCGATCCTGACCATGCGTATCCTGGCGGAAGAAAAGCGGAGCAAGACGGATCAGCTGATCCTGACGGCACCGGTGTCCGTAGGCGGCATCGTAATGGGAAAATTCCTGGCACTGTTAACTATATTTGCTATTCCCGTAGCGATCATCTGCTTTTACCCGCTGATCATGGCGCAGTACGGCAGTGTTCCCATGGGAGAGGCTTACCTGTCGATCCTGGCATATTTCCTTTTCGGGATGACCGCCATTGCCATCGGTCTGTTCCTGTCTTCCGTGACAGAGAGCCAGGTCATCGCAGCAGTACTTACTTTTTTAGTATTGTTCCTGGGATATATGATGGATTCCATCTGCTCCATTATTTCCAGTACCGGCAATCTGTTGACAAAGCTGCTGCGTTGCTTTGACCTTTACACACCATTTTCCAACCTGTTAAATGGCACACTGGATGTATCTTCTATCGTATATTATGTATCCGTTACGGCACTGGTTCTGTTCCTGACGGTACAGTCCATTCAGAAGCGCCGTTACAGCATGTCCGTGAAGAACTTAAGCTTCAGTGCTTACAGTACCGGTATGATCGCTGTAGCGGTAGCGCTGGTAGTAGTGGTTAATATTATCATGGGCGAGATGCCTTCCAGCTGGACAGCTATCGACATGACCAGCCAGAAGCTGTATTCCCTGACAGATCAGACCGTCGACTATGTGAAAAATATGCAGGATGATGTGACAATCTATGTGTTGGTAAATCAGGACAATCAGGATACCACACTGGGGCAGACTTTGCAGAGATACGATGATCTGTCGGATCATATCACCGTGGAATATGTGGATCCCACCGTTAACCCGATGTTCTATACCCAGTACACCACCGGCAACATCAGCACGAACAGCCTGATCGTGGTCAGCGACAAGCGCAGCAAGGTCATTGATTACAACGATGTCTATGAGTCTTCTTATGATTTTGACTATTCGACGTACAGTTATAACACCACGACCACCGGTTATGATGGCGAAGGACAGCTCACCAGTGCGCTGGATTATGTGTTAAATGATGATATGCCCAAGGTATATATGACAACAGGACATAATGAACTGAGTTTAAGCAACACTTTTACATCCGCACTGAACAAGGAAAATGTGGATTATGAGACCGTGAATCTGATGGATCTGGATGCTATCCCTGACGATGCGGCCTGTCTGTTCATTAACGGTGCCACCAGCGATTTTTCATCCGATGATAAGGATAAGGTGATCGACTATCTGAACAACGGTGGAAAAGTCATCCTGGTAACCGGCTATACCGATGAGGAGACACCCAATATAGATGCTATCTTAAGCTACATGAATCTGAGCATTGCCAAAGGACTGGTAGTGGAGAATGATTCCAACGGCTACTACAGAAGTCCGTATTATATACTGCCGACACAGAGCTCTGACAGCTATACCTCCGGAACCTACGGAAAATATCTGTTCCTGCCGTATTCTCAGGGTATCATTGTCCCGGAGGAAGTAAGTACCGACGAGACAGCCACCGGTGATATTACCTATGATGTATTCCTGAGCACCTCCGACAGCTCTTTTGCAAAACAGGATGTCAACAATACACAGGATTTTTCGCAGGGTGAAAATGATGTAAATGGTCCCTTCGCATTAGGTGTTGAGGCAGTAAAGACACTGGATGATGGGGATGCGACACTGGTCGTGTACGGTTGTGAGCAGCTGTTCACCGACGATGCCAACTCTGTCGTCAGCGGTGCGAACCTGACCCTGTTCACCAATACGTTCAGTGGAATGGCAGATCATGAGACCTCGGTATCCATTCCGGTAAAAAGCTATGAGGTCTCTAATCTGGTAGTGGATTCCGCACAGATTCTGTTGTTGGGACTGCTGGTTACCGTGATCCTTCCCGTCGGCTGTATGATCGCCGGATTCGTGATCTGGTTCCGCAGACGGAAGAAATAATTGTGAAAGGCGTGAGTTATAGATATGAAAAAGAAACAAAGACAAATGATCGGAATGCTGCTGGCACTGGTGGTGCTGGCGGCAGTTTTCCTGGGCATCCGCCAGTATAATAAAAATGCATCGTCTGCGACTTCCATCACCGAGGATACACAGGAGACGGTGCTGGATGTAAACTCCGATGATATTACCAGCTTCCGCTATGTATATGAGGGAGAGACCTATGCCTTTGAAAAAGAGGATGAAACATGGTACTATGCGGACGATCATTCCCTGAATCTGAACCAGGACCGGATCAAGGCGATGATCCTGAAGGTGGCACCGTTAAAGGCAGATCAGGTGATTGAGAATGTGACGGATATGTCGCAGTACGGACTGGCAGATCCGGAGCGTACCATTCAGTACGAGACTGCAGATCGCAGCGTGATCATTAATGTCGGTAATCTGAATTCCATGACCAGCCAGTATTACGTTGCATTTCCCTCTGAAATGAAAGTGTATGTCGTGACCACCAACGTGGTCACCGGATTCAACTATACACTGGATGATCTGGTGGAGGAGACTACCGAGGAGACAGAAAGCACCGAGGCGGCAGAGACCACGGAAATGGAAAGCGAGAATTCAGAAGCTGCGACGGAGACAACTGAAACTGTGGAGATTGTGGAAATAGCAACTGAAGAGACAATGAGCACAGAAGCTGTGCAATAAATAAACAACAGTAAAAAGGACTGTACATTCTGAATAGAGTGTACAGTCTTTTTGTTTGCCTGATGTATCAGGACAAAGTGGTGGCGGGAATAGTGATCCAGATGGCAGTACCAATTAAATATTTGCTTTTAATAGAAAAGGACAACTGATCACCATAGAGTAGTTTTAAGCGGCGAAAGGTATTAATAACACCAATATGTTGATAGTTATCATTTCCGGTATGCAGAGAATTCCGTAGAGTGGTTAATTGTTCGCGGGTAATACCTTTGCCATTATCAACAATCTGAATATGGATTTCATCGGATTTGAGATAGCAGCGAATGCGCAGTTTTCCATTACCTTCTTTTTCTTTAATGCCGTGATAAATTGCGTTTTCAATAAAAGGTTGAAATAAAAGCTTCATTACAGAGTACTTATCTAAAGCAGGGTCATAATCCCAGGAGACCTGCAGTTTTTCTTTATAACGAAACATCTGTATGTTCAAATAACACTTTGTATAATTCAATTCGTTAGAAAAAAGTACAGTAGAGGTGGGATCAGACAGAGCGTACCGAAGGATATCCGACAGATTTTCTATTAAATTACTGACAACGTTCGGAGAATTTGTTAAGGCTATACTTCGCAGATAAATTGTCTCCAGGGTATTGGACAGAAAATGAGGATTAATCTGGGCCTGGAGCGCCTTCAGCTCTGCATCCTTAATCGCAATACCACTCTCATATTTCTGCTGGATCAGTT
>OGQN01001077.1_pt1 | contig 22972 bp, 19 predicted proteins | sample 1553231 | NCBI WGS metagenome assembly OGQN01 (sample SAMEA2579950, study PRJEB22360) | human gut metagenome | biome: human gut; feature: human-associated habitat; material: faeces | place: Denmark | collected 2008/2010 | reverse complement strand
CAAAGGAAGCAGGAAAAGAGACGGCGAAGCAAGCCGCCGTGAAAGGCGCTGAAGCCGGCGCCAATGCAGCAGCCGCAACGGTGCAGGCAGGCGTGGAGGGCGGCAAGGCGGTTGCCGAGATAACCGCAGGAACCGCCGCGGGCGGACCGTGGGGCGCGATTTTATCGGCGGCATGGGCCATGCGTCACACGCTGTTTAAGATACTTGTCTGCATCTGTCTGTTTTTCCTTGTCATTATCGTCCTGATCGTTTCACTGCCCAGCGTTGTTACAAACAGCGTGTTTGGGCTGGATGGGTCGATGGTGGACATGGAAAACCCCACAACACTGCTGGAATCCTATAACGACCTTGCCGCAGATATTTCCGCAGTTGTGGAGGAAGGGTATGACGCAGCCCTCGCAAAAGTCGAACAGATCATTGAGGACGGCGGATACGACTACGATCTGTCTATGGATGCACTTATCAATTACGCACAGGGTTCCGCTGGATACGATGTAAGCTATATCCTTGCGGCCTACTCCGCATCGCTTCAACAACGCAATACCGGCAAGGAGGATATGCTGGCAAAGCTTCGCAGCGTTGCCGACAGTATGTTTCCGGTATCTTTCGTAGAGAAGGAATCGGAGCAAATCGTCCCCTTTACCTACGCTACATACAGACCCGTTACCGTGACGGTCGTCACATCGAAGACACAGACGGGAACCATCAATGGCATTCCGCAGTACCGTTATACCACAGCCCGTCGCACCTACTATGAGCCGGACGAAACAATAACAACATCGGAGCCGGTCAATGTGGCAGCCTATACGCCTGTGGCAGTTTCCGTTCCCATATACAGTGGAGGCAGAATCACCGGCACACGAAGCGAAATCTATTATGAGCAGGGCGGCACGGAGACGCTCACTCCGGAAACGGAGGTCGTAAAGTATGTGGAATGCACCGTACAGCCATTTGATAACAGCGTCATCATCCGAGCCTTCGGGATCGATCCCTCCGCCACCTATGACCAATTCAAAATAACCTATGGCGAGGCCATTCAGAAGATGGCCAACGCCTTGAAAATGACGCTGTATGGGACATTAGGCAACGGGCAGATGGTTCCCTTGACCGATGCGGAGCTGATCGCCTTTGTCAACGCGCAGAACTGCAGCCCCATGCGGAAGCATATCCTTACAACGGCATTGTCGCTGGTGGGCAAGGTCCCATATTTCTGGGGCGGCAAGTCGGCGCCCGGCTGGAACGATGCTTGGAACACGCCGCGGCTGGTGACGTCAGCCGGTTCTCCGACGACCGGCACGATTCGGCCCTTTGGTCTTGATTGCAGCGGATTCACCACATGGGTATTCAATACGGCAGTAGGCGTTGAGATCGGCGCCGGCTGCAACGGACAGTACCCGAATACCTACGGCGTCTCCGCAGCGGAGCTGCTGCCGGGTGATTTGGGATTCCTTGCGGATGATGACGGCTGGGGCCATGTGCTTATTTTTGCCGGATATGATGCGGAAGGGACACGTATGTGGGTGCATTCCTCCGGCGGCATCGGCGTTATCCTGAATACGCCAAGCTATGAAGGAAGGCTTTCCTATCGCCGCCTCAGCATCGTGGATTACGATGCGCCGGTGGTAAACGCCCCGACCGGCGAGGCGCTTTATACGCTGGAGGTAGAGGTGACGCATTACTGCGCCTGCGCAAAGTGCTGCGGCAGCAATGCGCAGGGGCTTACCGCCAGCGGCAAACAGGCAGCGGTCGGTATGGTCGCTATGTCCAGCCATTATCCCTTCGGCACGCAAATCATGATAAACGGTACCATGTACACCGTGGAAGATCGGGGCGGCTCGGGCATAGAGAACAATATCCATCGCGTGGATATCTATGTGCCGGACCATCAGCAGGCGCTGCGGATGGGACGGTATACCACAACCGCAACAATTTACAGATTAGGCAGGTGAAAAACTTGGATGAAAGAGAATACAACAATGTGTACGCAATCCCCGCAAACTATACGGACAGCGGCAAACTGCTGGGAGGGATGATCGATACCCGGAACGCAATCGAAACGGTGATTCTGGTGCTGGCTTTGGGCTATCCGGAGCTGATTCTGATCCCCATGCCCGGAACCATCCGCATCGTGGTCATGACGGTCACGCTGCTGCCGCTGGCGGTGGTGTCTGCAATGGGCGTGGATGGCGGGTCGCTGTTTCAGTACATCGGCCATATCATCCATTTCTGGACACACCGCAGGAAATTACACTTCAGGAGGATCGGATACCGCTATGGCCAAAGCAAAAGGAAAAAGAAACCGCAGAAAAGAAAAGCTTGAGTTTGTACAGGATTATTTGCCCATCCGCGACCTGAAAAACGGGATCATTGAAACGACGGACAACCGCTACATAAAAATCCTTGAGATCGAGCCGATCAACTTCACGCTGCGCTCCGATGAGGAGCAGTTCAACATCATCTCCAGCTTTGCCAGCTGGCTGAAGATATCCCCCATGCGGCTGCAGTTCAAGTCCATTACGCGCCGCGCGGACTCGGATAAGCACATATCCATGATCTGCGAGGAATTGGAACACGAGGAGAATCCGCAATGTAAGGAGCTTGGCGAAGATTATATCGGACTCATCAAGGATGTGGGAAATCGGGAAGCGCTGACGAGGCGCTTCTTTCTAATTTTCCAGTATGAGGCGGTAGGCCGCAACGAAAGCGACGACTATGCAAAGATCTACGGCATGCTCCAGACCGCCGAGCAGACAGCGCGGGCGTATTTCATGCAATGCGGCAACAGCATCGTGCAGTCCAAAGACCCGGATGAAGCGACTGCCGAAATCCTATACATGTTTTACAACCGGCGCTCCTGCACGGACGAGCCGTTTTCCTCCCGTGTAGATCGCATCGTGGTGGACACCATGGCGGCAAAGAAGAAAATCATCGGCATGGACCCGGTGCCGCCTATCCGCATGGCCAACTTTCTGGCGCCCCGCGGCATCGACCTGAGCCATTATAACTATGTCGTTATGGACGGGCTGTACTATTCCTTCCTCTACATCAAGGCGGGCGGGTATCCAAGCCGCGTCCGGGCCGGCTGGATGTCCTCACTCATCAACGCCGGAGAAGGAGTGGATATCGACGTCCATCTCCGCCGTGAGAACCGCAGCCGCACCATAGATAAGGTCGCCCAGCGGATCAGGCTCAACCGCACCAAACTCAAGAGCATGCAGGATACCAGCACCGATTATGAGGAGCTGACCAATTCCATACAGGCGGGCTATTTTATCAAGAATGGAATCGCCAACTACAACGAGGACCTCTTTTACATGAGCGTTTTCATCACCGTATCGGCCAAAACCTACGAGGAATTGCTTTGGCGCAAGCAGCAGATGGTGGATATGCTCAAATCCATGGATATGTACACCAGCGAGTGCAGCTTTCAGCAGGAGGCCGCACTGCAGTCGGTGATGCCGTTCCTGAAAATCTCGCCCAAGCTGGAGAAAAAGGCGCAGCGCAATGTGCTGACCAGCGGCGCCGCATCCAGCTATATCTTCACCAGCTTTGAGCTGTCGGACGACAATGGCGTGCTGCTGGGCATCAACCGATACAACAACTCCCTGTGCATCGTGGATCTGTTCAACACAAAGATCAATAAAAATGCCAACCTGAACCTACTGGGCACATCGGGCGCAGGCAAGACCTTCACCATGCAGCTGCTGGCGCTTCGGATGCGGATGCGCGGCATTCAGTGCTACATTCTGGCGCCCATCAAGGGACACGAATTCCGCAGAGCCTGCAATAAGATCGGCGGCGAGTTTATCAAGATCGCACCCGGTTCCCCCCACTGCATCAACGTAATGGAGATACGGCATACCATGTCCCCGGAGATGGAGCTGATTGACGAGATCGATTATGTGGAGATGGGCTCCATGCTGGCTCGAAAAATTCAGCAGCTCATGACCTTCTTCGGCCTGCTGATCCCCGATATGAGCAATGAAGAGGAACAGATGCTGGATGAAGCGTTGATCCGAACCTATGCGGACTTCGGCATCACCCATGATAACGACTCCATCTATACGGATATGGCCTCCGCTCCGCCCAAAATGAAGCAGATGCCCATCCTGGGCGACCTGCATAAGCACCTGCAGGAGAATCCCATGACCCAGCGGCTGGCGGCCATCATCAGCCGTTTTGTCACCGGCAGCGCCCAAAGCTTCAACAGACAGACCAATGTAGACCTCTCTAATAAATACATCGTCCTTGACCTGTCGGAGCTGAAGGGCAAACTGCTTCCGGTGGGCATGTTCATCGCACTGGATTATGTGTGGGATCAGATAAAGTCTGACCGCACCAAACGCAAAGCCATCTTTATCGACGAGATCTGGCAGCTGATCGGCGCCAGCTCCAACCGCATGGCCGCAGAGTTTTGCCTTGAGATATTCAAGGTTATCCGCGGCTTCGGCGGAGCGGCCATTTCCGCAACGCAGGATCTGTCGGATTTCTTCGGTCTGGAGGACGGCAAGTACGGCAGGGCGATCATCAACAACTCCAAGAACAAGATCATTCTGAACCTGGAGCCGGACGAGGCCCGGTATGTACAGGAAACGCTGAAGCTCACCCGCACGGAGATCCGCGCCATCACCCGCTTCGAGCGCGGCGAGGCGCTCATCAGCTCCAACAACAACAAAGTGCCCGTGGTGGTGAAGGCCTCCAAGCTGGAAAAGGAAATGATCACCACGGATCGCGCCGAACTGGAGGCAATCCTCAAAGAACGGCAGAGGGAGAAAACGCATTCAGCGTAGAATACGCATTTCGCAAAGAATACGCACACGCAGAAGGAGGTGAACAATATGCTGCTTGATGATGAGCGCCATGTGATCAAATGGCTGTCGCAGTACGGCGCACTGACCAAAACACAGGTGATCCGACTGCTGCGGGACAAAACCCCGGAGACGGCGGAGAAGATTCTTCGCAATCTGAAAAGGGAGCATCAAATCTCGGATGTAGCCGGTGGCTACTATCTGGCTTTGGATGGACTATGCAAGCCGGATCAGCGGACGATCCTTGCCGTATGGGTGCTGCTACGGTTTATCGACTATGTGGATCCCATGGCGCATTATCCTGCGGTCTACCCGTCCCAAATCTTTTTTCTAAAGGAAAACACCGGCTATGAGATCGTTGTGCTGTATGACGGTGAGCAGCACCTTAGCAAGCTGCTGCAGCCGCAGGATGACGAGATGAAATATATCTTTGTCCTGCCCAATATCGCCATGGCGTCCCAGATGATGCTCCCCAAGGCGCCCTGCCTGTTTGCAACCGTTAACTTTGCCGGGCAGGAAGAACCGGACATTACATTTTACACAGAGGAGGCTGCAACCGATGGACTCGATAAACTCGTTCATTCATCTGCTGGATAAAATAGAGACGCAGGATCGACGGCTCGGCATGACCATAAGAAATCTCCGCTGTCTGACCGGAGGGAAAAGCATGGAGCTGGCGTATGCCATGGCGCTGAAGCTGGCTGAGGAAAGCGAAAAATTGACGCTGCTGACCAGAGCGCTTCCCGCCTACACGGGAAATCCGCGGGCACTGCAGGATGTGGATGCGGTTGCAGCAGAGTCGGTTCCAATAGAAGCGGGCTTTACCATCGAAGGCTGGTTCTGCATCCGGCTGCCTCTGCTGCTCCCCAAAAAGGAGAGGGGCTCCGCCTCCTATATTCGGGGCATCCTGTACCCGGCGCTCAGGAACTTCTTTCAGGGCAAAGCACCGGTTCGATACCCCGAAAGCATCATGATATTCCGCCATGTATATGAAAAAGGCAGGCCGGAGCGTCGGTACCGGGATCATGACAATATTGAGGTCAATATGGTCTCCGATACCGTCGCTATGTATGTGCTTACGGATGACGCGCCGCCGTGCTGCGATCATTTCTACTGCAGCGCGGCCTCCACGCAGGAGCGTACGGAGGTGTATGTGGTCCCGGCACGGGATTTTCCCCAGTGGCTGGTGCTGGAGCCCCTGATCCCGGATGAGGGGGTGATGCTCCATGAAAATGTGCCGGAGCAGCGTCAAAAACATGTGTAAAAACAGGGCAAAAACCCGCCTCCCCAATGACATATCTTTTAACAGCCGGAAAACACCGATGAAACCGATATTTTTCAGGCTTTTTGCGCGGACGGTTTCCGACAAAGAGAGCAGTCATGTTGTCGGAAAGCTCCTGCATTCCGGGGTTTGAAACAATGATTACCGTTCGGCCGGGAAGTCATGTGCATCGGCTTATCACAGTGCTTGGGCTCGCCGGCGAATACCCTGTCCGTTCGCTTGGCGTACTGGGAAACGAGCGTACTCTCAGAGCGCTGGTGAGTAAACTTTCCACAACACAGGAGCTTCGTAATCCGGATACCGGCGAGCGGATGAGGGTAAAGCTGCTGCAGCTGACCGGTATCGGGAATGCCAAAGCAATTCGTTTCTGTAAGGGCGCTCTCCCCATACTGGAATGGATACATCCGGACGCATACGGCTATTATATGGCCGCGTTTTACAATCATAGATTCCCCGGCGGTATGGCGCATCGGGATCGTAACCTTCGGGTTGCCGAGACGATTGGGATGCACCTGACCGCCGGTATCGAGACAAGGGTCTATCTACTCCCCGCCTTGCAAAACCGGGCTATCCTTCGGATAACACCGGACGCGCCTGCCTTCTATCTGGCGCGGGACTTCAAGAAGATCACCCCAGCGGAACAGAACAAAACCATGTTCACACGCATCGTCGGCGCAATCTTCTATCCCGGCGGCTGTTACGCCGTTTACAACACGCGGAACGCCGCGATGAAATGGAACGGCATGGGAGAGTTCAAGGCGCTCCACAGCCTGACAGAGCTTGCCCGCATGAATACCGGGGTTCAGAGCATCGACTCCGCAATCCTGCTGGGCGAGTCCTATGATACGGCGCTGACCACACTGCTGGAGTCGGATAAAAACCGGCGACTGGAACTTCGGTTTGACGGCATCTATCGGCACATCTATTTTGTGCCCATGAATGCCGGCGGAATCCGGCAGTTCAGATTGCTCACCGTCCCAGACTGGAAAGAAAAGCTGCTTGAGCTGCTGTTCGACCCAGACGTCCGGTCATATAACCGGGGATTCATGGAATACGACGCCAGTATCGGCGGCACCTGTGTTTTCTCACATCTTGACGGCGACATCGCACGCCTGATCCGTTTTCGTGAGGCAATGCAGACCGGCGCAGGGAGCTTCGAGGTACTCTGCTTCGATGATCAAGCGCCCTTTCTAAGAGAGTACCTTGGTCCGTATATCACACTCAAAACCATCGACGCTGCCACAGTAGAAGCAGAACTGGGACTATAAAGGAGGAATGCATTCTGGATAAAAAGCGAGCAGCAGCCATCATCGCCGTCTCCATACCGGGACTTATCACCCTGCTTTACCTGGGCGGAGTGCTTGGCCAATTGCTGATAAACTACGAGCTTTGGATGAATTCCGGCGGTCTTACAGGGCAAACGACCATTGGCGCCGTAGACTGGAATCCGATCGTGTGTCTGGGCAGCGCCTTCAGTATCCCGGGGCTAAAAAGCATCGGTATACTGCTGCTGACCGGGGCCGGTATCACCGCCTATGTGCGTTTCCACGATAAATTCAGCTCCAAGGACTACGATGAACGCGGATTTACCCGCAGCAAGTACGGAACCTACGGTACCGCATCATGGATGAAGGACAAGGAGCTGAAAGAGATTCTGGAGATCAAGCCTCCGCCGCAGGCCGATGGCATCATTTTGGGCGAAAAAAACGGCAGCGTCGTCTGCTTACCTAAAGACACCAGACTGAACCGCCACATCGCCGTATTCGGTGCATCCGGTACCCGAAAATCCCGTGGCGTGATCCGTCCGGCGCTGTTCACCATACTCAAGCGCGGAGAGTCGGCAGTCATTACGGATCCGAAGGCGGAGCTCTATAACGATACCGCCGAGTTGTTCCGCAAGAACGGGTATGAGGTAAAAGTATTCAACCTGGTAGACCCCCGGCACGGCGACTCATGGAACTGCATGTCAGACCTGAACGGCGATACCCTGCTGGCGCAGGTGTTGACCAATGTCATCATCTCCAACACCAGTGAGGGCAAGGGCGACCATTTCTGGGACAACGGCGAGGCCAATTTGCTCAAAGCGCTGGTGCTCTATATCGATCTGGACAGGAGCCGCAGCCCGGAGACGAAGAACCTGGCGGCCGCCTACCAGCTCCTGACCCAAAACAGCGAACGGCAGCTGACGGCACTTTTTGAAAAGCTGCCGCTGGATCACCCCGCCCGTGCGCCGTTCAATCTTTTCTCGCAGGCCAGCGACACGGTGCGTTCCGGCATCGTCCTTGGACTCGGCACCCGGTTACAGGTCTTACAGAACGAGGCTGTGCGGGACATCATCAGCCGCAGCGATATCGATCTCACGGCGCCGGGCAAGCGCAAATGCGCCTACTTCGTCATACTCAGCGACCAGGACGCAACGATGGCGTTTCTGTCCTCGCTGTTCTTTTCGTTTCTATTCATCAAGTTGGTGCGCTATGCCGACAGCACGCCGGAGCTGCGCTGCAAAGTCCCGGTCAACCTCATCTTCGATGAGTTCAACAATGTGGGCAAGCTCGGCAGCGCAGCGGACGGTTCGGATTTCGCCCGTACGCTCAGCGTTATCCGCAGCCGTGCGATCTATGTGATGCTGGCCGTGCAGAGCCTCGGTCAGCTCCAGAACCGGTATCCCAACAATCTCTGGGCGGAGATCGTCGGCAACCTGGACGTGCAGCTCATGCTGGGCTGTACCGATGAGGTCAGCGCCGAATACTTCTCCGCGCGGAGCGGTGATATGTCGGTGGAGATCAACTCCACCATGACCGTGCGCAAGACCATTGCCGTAGCGCAGGTCATCCCCCAATACCGTCAGACGGAGGGCCAGGGGCGCAGACGGCTGCTGACTCCGGACGAGGTGCTGCGCATCCCAAACGAGGAGCTGCTGGTGGTCATCCGAGGACACAATGTCCTGAAACTGAAAAAGTTTGATTATGCTGACCACCCGCTGGCCAAGGAATTGACTCCCGTCAGCATTCTTGACTACACACCCCCGCACGCGGCAGCGCCTTTTCTCCAGACCGAAACGACTTCGCCGCGTGCAGTGTCTGAGGAGCGGCCGCGCACGCCGTCCATACCCTCAAAACGCAGAACTCTGTACAGCTCCGCAAAGCCGCCGAGCGAGTTTTGAACTCAATTATTTAACTAAAAAGTTGACATTTAACTTTAGTGATGTTATAATGCCGAAAGAAAGTTAAATTGGTGGTGAGCAGATGGACTATATCACAAAAACACTGGGCGTCCCGGTAATACGGACAGAGTGGAAGCAGCAGGCAGCCTTGCCGCTTTTTTTGAACGATAGATATACATTTGAACAAGCGGACATTGGCGGAGTAGCGTGCCTTATTGTTCATCCTGTGGGGGAACTCGATACGATCAATACCCTTAAAAAGCATGTGGCGAGGCTGCATGCAGCAAGCGGGCGACAGGTCGTTTTTGAGTTAACGGCCATATCCCGGCAGCGCCGCAACTCCTTCATTGATGCGAAGCTGGCGTTCGTCGTGCCGGAAAAGCAGGTGTATCTTCCATTTCTCGGGGCTCTGCTTACAGAGCGCTGCGATAGCGAGGGACTCAGGACGGGCGCAGAGAAGCTGCAGCCGTCTGCGCAGATGCTGCTGTTTGCCTATATCCTGAATGGGAACGAGCCTATGCCCATGACGCCCTTTGCGGAGCGGTTTGCCTTTTCCGCAATGACGATCACGAGAGCGGCAAATCAATTGGTAGCGCTTGGACTTCTTAACAAGTCCTGCTCCGTCGGAGCGCAGAAAATGCTCTGCACCGAACTCGACACGAAGGGACTATATCAAAAAGCCGTCCCCTACCTCATCCAGCCTGTCCGGACAACCGTATTCATCGAAAAGAGCGCTGTGACCCGGGATATGTTTCCCGCAGGGCTGAGTGCGCTTTCGGAAATGAGCATGCTCAATCCGCCGGCGGTCGAAACATGGGGTATGGTTGGCGGTAAAATTAAGGGATCGGCACAGAAATTGATCGATTCTGAAAAGCAATGCGCCCTGCAGCTCTGGCGCTATGATCCGCGCCGTATCAGTCAGACAGGCGGAGTTGATGTACTGTCGCTGGCGGCAAGCTTAGCAGACGATATGGACGAGCGGGTAGAGCAATGTATTGAAGAAATACTGGAAAAGGTGTGGTGACAAAGATGGTAACCGGATTTGAGAGCTTCAAGCGGTGGTTTTCCGAGTACAGCGAGCAGTATGCAATTATCGGCGGAACAGCATGCGACCTGCTCATGAGCGAGGAAGGTATGGATTTTCGGGCAACGCGAGATATTGATATGGTGCTGATCGTAGAGAGCCTGACGCCGCAGTTCGGAGAACGATTTTGGTCATATATCAGAGACGCAGGGTACGAGCATAGAAATAAAAGTACTGGCGAACCGCAGTTTTACCGATTTACGAATCCGAAGAGCCGGGATTATCCCTACATGATAGAGCTGTTTTCCCGTCGCGCTGATGCAATTGCCCTTTCGGATGATGCGGTACTTACGCCATTGCCACTGGATCATGAAATATCCAGCCTGTCGGCGATTTTGCTGGATGATGCGTATTACCAATTCCTGCGCAAGGGGAAAACCATAATAGATGGGATACCGATTCTTGACGCAATGCACCTCATCCCATTCAAGGCCAAGGCGTGGCTGGATCTTCGCCAGCGAAAGGAAGCCGGCGCAAAGGTTGACAGCAAAAACATCCGGAAGCACAAAAATGACGTGATCCGGCTCAGCATGTTGTTGAGAGAAAATGATACGCTTGACTTGCCGCAAGCGATCCGCAATGATATGAAAGACTTCCTTGCCGCAATGCGCGAAGAACCGATTGACCTCAAGGCACTTGGAATACGAGGAACGTCGCAGGAGGAAATAACGGGAAGGCTGCTTACGGCGTATATCCTGGACAAATAAAAAACATTACCGGCAGATGGGCGTCTCAGAAATGGGACGCTCTTTTTATATTCAAACAAAAGAAACGGAGGATCAAACAATGGCAACGAAAAAAACGGCGGTGATCCCGGAAGAAGAAATTCTTGCGGCCGCGACGGACGAAAACATCAATGAACACGCATTACATCAGACTGAAACTGAACCTGAGCCGGATAGAGTGCTCAGCGCTGAAGGGGCGCCCGGAGACGCTGATCTCATCGACATTTGCCAGACTGATTCCGAATCTGCGAATCCCGAAGGGATGCCGATCGAAGACGCCGCGCGCAACACCCCGGAAGCACCGGTATCCCAGACCGGATCGGGCACTGAACTTCCCGGAGAATTTCCGGCCGGATCCGATGAATTAACTGCGCCGGAAGCTCCGGCGTCCCAGACCGATTCCGACTTGGATGAGAAAAAGCCTGAAGAGAGCCCGCCGGCCCGCCGAACCAGAAAACCAAGAGCCAAGAAAAGTGAGTCTGACACAGCAGCGGCAGAACCGCCCGGGGATGCATCCGACGGCGTCGCAGCTCCGGAGAAGAAGCCGCGCAGGCGCGCCGCTGCCAGACCGGCGTCGCCGGTGGTATCCATCGACGAGCGCCCCAGTGTGGAAACGGAAGCGGACAAAGCCCGCAACGATTTGCTGGACCTGGTAGAATCCTTAAAGACCAAACGGATCCTGACCGGGACCATTCAGGGCATCGAACGCCCCGCTGACCATCCCTCGCGTTCTCTTGCAGTCATTTATCATGGCGATATCAAGGTTATTATTCCTGCGGAGGAGGCGGTGGAGCCGCCGGAGGATTTCCGCGGCAGGCTTCCGGAGGATGTGCTGCACTATATGGTCACCAAGCGCCTGGGGGCGGAAGTGGATTACATCATCAAGGGCATCGACGCCAAGGCAGGCGTTGCAGTCGGCAGCCGCCTTGAGGCTATGTCCGCTAAGCGCCGCGCGTACTATTTCGGTACAGACCGGGATGGAAACAATCTGCTCTACGAAGGTATCTGTGCGGAAGCTCGCGTCGTATCCGTCATTCGTGCCGGCATCTTCGTGGATCTGTTCGGCCTGGAGGTCTACATCCCGCTTCGTGAGCTGAGCTACCAGCGTATGCTGGATGCGCAGGACAGCTTTCAGCCCGGGCAGCGCATTCTGGTTAAGATCCTGAGCATCGACCGCAGTGACCGAACCAGTATCCGGGTCAACGCCTCCATCAAGCAGGCCGGCGAGAATCCCTATGAAAAGGCGCTGCGGCGTTATTCTGTGGGCAACCGCTATGTAGGTACTGTCAGTATGGTGGACATGAACGGTGTGTTTGTCTCACTGGACGGCGGCATCGACTGTCTGTGCAGCTATCCTAAGCGCGGGCGCCCGCCCAGAGGTTCTCGCGTAACGGTACGGATTCTGGGCATCAACAACGAATCCAATCGAATCTGGGGCGCGATCACACACATCGCTACCCCGAGATGACTGGAGCGAACAGAAAATGACAAGGAGGTTGAACAACTATGCTTGATTACGATCTGACCCGCGCAGAGCAGGTCAGAAGAACGGATCTTGCGCAAAAAGCCCGCAGGATGATCCTGTCCCACATGAAGGTGGAGGCGGAGGACGAAACTTCGCTGACGCTGGATCACCGCGGCTACTATATGCAGATCTCGTTCTCGCCGCTGCACCCGCTGCTGGTCGTCTGCCTGGCTAAGGCGATCCGAAACCCGGATGGCGCACGAAAACAGCAGCTTGCCAACGAGCTGAACCTGCACAGCGTGTTGGGCAGCCACGCCATCAACGAGGACGTCGGCTGTTATTCCTATCGCGCTACCCACTGGCTGGATACGGAGCTCACGCCGGAACGGTTCTTTGAAATACTCAGCCGCTGCGTTGACGAAGCGGATCGTGGCTATTTCAATCTGGCAGGATGAGTATATTGCCGTAATGCTCAGTGCGTATCCGTGTACCGGACAACCCCACCGCCTCCCGGCAGTACCCGGGGAAAGCCTCAAGTGAGAGCCGGGAGCCATACTGCGGCACTCCGGAGTACACCTTACAGCCGTCAAGCCCTCCGGAATCAGAACCAGCCATACTCAAAGAGCCGGCCATGAACGAACTGCATTTGCGCGAAACTGCGGCGTTGGAGTTGGCTTCACCTATGACTCTACCGCAACAGGACGCCGGGATATCCCCATTATCGCCGGAGATATATCCATCCATCCGGCGCGGGATATCAAATCGTGGCCGGAACTGAACGCAGCAGACGGCATCATATATTTCTGCGTTTGGGCGCAGCTGAGAACAGAAGCGTGATACGATCTGTATATCGGCTGCACCTGAGCCAAACCACATCACGCAGCGAGAAGCGCATCGGAAACGGTGCGCTTCTTTGCTGCAAAAAAACAGGAGGTAAAGGACCGATGAAACGTAAAACGCTCAAGAAAGCCTTTTCGGCATTCTTGTCCCTGCTCATGTGCATGATGACGCTTTTGTCTATCAGCACACCTGTGTTTGCCGCAACGACGGTAGACGCTTACATGGTGGATTTCCCACGCGACGGTGACAGCAACTACTCTGCGACGGCGTGGGGCCACTCTGCCACGTCTCTGATGGGCGGTTGGCGGTTTCTCAACAACAAATACACAACGGTGCATAGCATCGGCACCTATAACGGTCAAGTCTCGTATTGCATCGAGCCCGGCATCGGGCAAAATGTCGGCGATACTCTCTCCCACAAGGATGAGACATTTTGGGAAAACTACCCCAGCCACCTCAATCCGACCATTTCCCCGGATACCATCAAGGTCCTGCTTGGCCGGATCATGCAGTATGGCTATCAGGGCAATGTATCCACATCCTGGCGTTCTCAGAACGCCTCGGATGCAGCTGCGCTCAGCCATGCAATCGCTACGCAGCTGCTGGTCTGGGAGACGGTTGTCGGCGAGCGTGACGCAAGCTTCAACAAGGTGGATCCCTCCGGCTATGGGAAGAGCGCGGTTTGGAGTTATATCCGGGACGAGCATCCGCTTCGCAGCCAAATTCGCTCCTATTATAATTCCATGGCCGCCAGCGTGCAGAGTCACGCAGAGATCCCCAGCTTCTGCGCACGAAGCATTGGCAACGCACGCAGCTATGAACTCAAATACGACGGCACGCGATATACCGTGACACTGACGGATACCAATGGAGTGCTGTCGAACTTCTCGTTCAGCTCCTCGGAACCCGGAATCAGCTTCTCCCGAAGCGGGAACCGCCTGACAATCACCTCTGACATGCCGATTGCAGGCGATATCCGCGTAAGCGCCAGCAAGACCAACGGCGTGCGAAGCGGTGTGGTCGTCTGGACGGACGGCAACAAAGGCGCCGGCATTCAGGACGTTGTCACCTACGGCGAAAATGTGTCAGACCCTGTCAGCGCCTATCTTCGGCTTGAGATGGAGGCGCTCGGCGTCATGCACCTGGTCAAGACCAGCGAGGATGGCGTTGTGGCGGGCATTTCTTTCACGATTTCCGGCAACGGAATCACCAAGACTGTGATTACCGGCCGCGACGGCACGATTGACGTATCCGAGCTCATGGCCGGCACCTATACCGTAACAGAAGCGGACATTGAGCGTTATACGCCCCAGACTTCACAGCAGGTCACCATTGTCGGCGGGCAGACCTCGACCGTGACCTTCAACAACGTGCTCAAACGCGGTGCTTTGGAGGTGACCAAGACTTCGGAAGACGGATTCGTTGAGGGCGTAAAGTTTCGCTTGTACGGCAAATCCCTTTCCGGCCTGAACGTCGATGAGTATGCGGTAACGGACTCCGCCGGCGTGGCTAAGTTCCGTAATGTCCTGATTGGCGGCCCATATACCATCGAGGAGGTCGATACGGCCATTCGTTACGTTATCCCTGATCCCCAGTCGGTATCTATCCAGTGGAACCGGGTTGCAGAACGCAGCTTTGCCAATATCCTCAAAAAGTTTACCGTGACCGTAACCAAGACGGACGCAGAAACCGGAACACCGCAGGGCGACGCCACGCTGGCAGGCGCTAAATACGGGATCTACAAGGGCGGGAAGCTTGTCGATGTGTATTACACAGACGCCAAAGGTCAGTTCACCAGCAAAGAGTATATCTGCGATACCGACTGGACGATCCGTGAAATGGAACCCTCGGAGGGGTACCTCCTCGATACGACGGAACATGCCGTTGGTGCAGCGCCCGGTCAGTATACGGTTGAACACAATACAACGGCTAACGCCGTGACCGAAACGGTAATCAAGGGCAGCATCCGCCTGATCAAGCATATTGATGCGGAACTGGAAACCCCCGAGAATATGCCGACCCCGCAGACAGAAGCCGAGATCCCTGCAACACCGGAAGGCTCCGCATATTTTGTTAGCCCAGACGCCGCCGCACCGAAGGATGCGCAGGAAACTGCAGCTTCCGTTGATGCAAAGGACGCAGCCGAACCTGCAGCGGAAGAAACCCCAATGCCCGATCAAACCGACACGGAAACGCCGGCCGAGTCTGAGCCGGAAGCAGCCGATACGCTGATTCCCGGTCAGAATGAAGCGGAGCCAGAACCCGAAAACGGATCTGTACCGACGGCGGAGTTCAACCCCTCCGGCAATGCAGGCATTATCGAGCAGCCGGAAGCAGGCGCGATGTTCCAGCTTTATCTCTCCGGTGCCGGAAGCTATGACGCAGCCAAAGATAGCGAGCGCGATCTGCTGGTGACGGATGAAAACGGCGTAGCGCTTTCCAAGGATCTGCCTTACGGCCGCTATACCGTACACCAAATCGAGGGACAGGAAGGACAGGCCTTTGTTCCGGACTTCACCGTATTCATCAGCTCCGACGGACACCTGTACTCCTATATCCTGAACAACCAGACCATCACCAGTTTTATCCGCGTGGAAAAACGCGATGCTGAGACCGGGAAGATCATTCCGGCAGCAGGCATCGGTTTTCAGGTCAGAGACCTGACCTCCGGCGAACTGATTTCACAGACCGTCTATTATCCGGCGCCAGTGACCATCTCCACATTCTATACCGCAGACGATGGCACGCTTATGCTCCCCTGCGAGCTGCCCTACGGCCGCTATGAGCTGATCGAGGTGACAACCTGCCATGGCTATGTGCTGGATACCGCCCCGGTTCCGTTTACCGTGGATGGGTCAGAGGCTGTCGTGACAGTTACAAAGTCCAACATGGCGCAAAAAGGCGTCATCCGCATCCAAAAGACCGGAGAGGTCTTCAGCAGCGTTGTAAACGAGGGATCCATCTTCCGGCCTGTATATGAGAATACTGGACTTCCGGGCGCAGTCTTTGATATCGCTGCCGCGGAGGATATTTACACCCCTGACGGAACCTTGCGTGCAAAGGCCGGAGACATCGTAGACACCGTCACCACGCAATCGGACGGCATGGCCGCCAGTAAGGCACTCTACCTTGGCAAGTATGTAATCACCGAGAAGCAAGCTCCGCACGGCATGGCACTTCAGACCGAACCGCATACGGTTGAGCTGGTATATGCCGGACAGGAGGTCACGGTCACCGAGCTTCGGGCAGATATGTACAATGAACGCCAGCGTGTGGAGATCAGTCTGGTAAAAACCATGGAAACGGATAAGCTGTTCGGCATTGGCCAAAGTGGCGAGCTCACGCACGTTACATTCGGCCTTTATGCTGCGGAGAAGCTTGTGGCAGCCGATGGCAGCAGCATCCCGCAGGATGGTCTGATCGAGATGGTGTCCTTGAATAAAGACGGAAAAGCGACGTGCAAGACGGATCTCCCCTTTGGACGCTTCTACCTGCAGGAGATCTCTACCGACAGCCATTACCAGCTTGGCGATACGAAGTATCCGGTGTCGTTTGACTACGCCGGGCAAGACAAGAAGCTTGTCAAGCTGATTGCCAACGAGGGCGCGGCCATTGAGAATAAGCTGATCTACGGCTCCGTTTCGGGTCTGAAGGTTGATGCAAACGATAAGCCACTCTCCGGTGCAGTCATGGGTCTGTTTGCTGCATCTGAAACGAGATTCACGAAGGATACCGCACTGCTGACAGCCGTATCCGCCGAGGATGGCAGATTCCGCTTCGAAAAGATCCCTGCCGGCAACTGGCTCGTGCGCGAGATCAAGCAGCCCAAGGGCTTCGTTCTGAGCGAAGAGCTGTTCCCGGTAACGGTCAAGGAGCAGGGACAGGTCATTGAGATCAAGATTGCGAACAAACTTATCCGCGGCAGCGTCACACTGACAAAGTATGACGCAGACTATCCCGAGAATAAACTCCGCGGCGCGGTATTCGAGGTCTACCGTGATGTTAACGGGAACAAGGCGCTGGACAAGGACGATGTATTGCTCGGCACCATGGAGGAGTCCTCTGCCGGCGTTTACTGGATGAAGAATCTGGAGTACGGCGGCGTACTGGTTAGGGAGAAAACCGCACCGGAGGGCTTTATTCCGGACGAGAAAGCCTACTATGTGGAGATCGATACCGACGGAAAAACCTACACCGTTGAGAACGAAGCCGGAAAGGGCTTTATCAACCGGGCTCTGAAAGGCTCCCTCAAGATTATTAAGACCACCAGCGACGGAAAGAAAGAGGGCTTTGCGTTCCGCATCACCGGCGCCAACGGCTACGATATGACGTTTACGACCGACGCCAAGGGCGAAATCTTCATTGAGAAGCTGCGCGTCGGCGAGTATACCGTCACGGAGCTGAAAAACAGCGCCAGCGAAGGGTACAAGATCGCAGACCCCGTCAAAATCACACTTGTTGCAAACGAGACCCTGACGGTAAAGATCCATAACGACAAGACGAAGGTGGATGTTCCCAAGACCGGAGACGACGCCGATCTTATGCTTTGGATCTCACTGCTCGGGCTTGCGGCGGCAGGAGTAGGCTGCACAGCGTTTTTCTACCTGAAAAAGCGCAGAACGGGCAAGCATGTTGCCGTGAAGAAGTAAATAACACCAATCCGGGGATACGCTTGAACGCGCATCCCCGGATTCGTTATGGAGGAACGATATGAAAAACGACAGGCGCAGAAGAAATCGGCCGCGGAATCGTGAGAAGAAGGGCGTCAAGCAGTCCCCGGGCAAGGAATGCCGGCACGTTTGGTCGGGCGGCGTATGCCTTAAATGCGGGTGCTTACAGCAAAACCCACGCTCAAACAGTGAAAAATTGCCCGCAGGACAAAATCCTGCGGGCAGTACAGATGTCAGAGATAATTGATGGGAATGACCCGATCCGAACCCTTCAGTGAGACCAGCCTGTCATAAAGGCAGATCACGCCGCCTGGACCGCGTCTGATACTGGGGATCTTATCCAAGAGGGCGAAAGCGTCCATATCTTTCTCCGGTGGGTCGATGTGCTTTTTCATCCCCAACGGACACGGTGTCCCTTTCTCAGTTATTGCCGGTGATGAACGCAGCATGGAAAGAGCATTGCAATCAGAATTCTTCATGCTATAATATACCCACATCACTCGTGAGGCTATGACTGACTGCGCCCAGACCAAAGGATAATTGGTGCACGGTTGTAAACGGGTGCAGAAGGAGGAATAAAGTCTATGACAAAGAAAGAGCTTGTCGCTTATGTGGCTGAAAAGGCCAATCTCAGCAAAAAGGACGCGGAAATAGCGGTCAATTCCGTATTTGACGGTATCACGGAAGCACTGAAAACCGACGGCAAGATCCAACTGGTCGGCTTCGGCAGTTTTGAAGTGAAGGAGCGCGCCGCGAGGGTGGGCAAAAACCCGGCTACCGGCGAAAGGATCGAGATCCCGGCCGGCAAAGCCCCTTCCTTTAAGGCGGGAAAGGCGCTCAAGGACACGATCAAGTAAAAACAAAATACAGCATCAGAGAGGACGGCTTGAGAAATCAGGCCGTCTTTTTCTATGCAAATTACAGGAGGTCATTATGAAAAAGATGAAAACAGGCATCGGCGTAATGCTGGCGCTATTGTGCTGCATCCTCATGTGTACAGGTGTTGTCTATGCTACCGGCGATGACACGGACGGCACGGAGCTTCAAGTCGCGCAGCCCGTCATCCTTGAGGTACAGCTTGGCCCCCAATGGGCGGGTGTTGAATTCCAGCTCAAAACGGATGCAGGCCTTTATCCGGGCACGATTGCCGTGGGGCAGGACGGGATTTTACGAACCGAGCTGGGCAATAGCGGCAGCTACGTCCTTTCTTGCCTGACTCTAAATGCCGCCGTGCCGTCGCCGGGCGATATCCCAAGTCCTGATGTGACGCAACAAGAACAGGAGCCGCTGACAACAGACAGTGCGGAGAACGCGGACGCCGCTTCGCAGAATGTGCAAGAGCAGGATACGGGCCGTCCTACCGTCGGCGGGATTCCCGTGATGCACATTATCCTGTTCGGCGGAGGGCTCCTTCTTGCGGCAGGTGCGCTGGTCGCCATGCGCTTTATTCGGAACCGGCGCCCAACAGAACGCTCGCCGTATGATCCGGACGATGAGGACGATGACGAGGATGATTACGAATATTGACATCGCCATTTTGGAGAGTGCGGGCAGATTGGAGAGGCGTTTCTTTCCACCAGACTGGTTCTGAATCGCAAAATACAAAACTTTAAGAAATACTATAACAAAATAATTAAAAACATTACTTTAAGGCTTGACTTTTGGATCCTGATATGCTAAGCTGTAACCGTGGCAGGGGCTTGCACTCAGGCTTTCAGTACTTCGGAAGAGCTCCCGGAGTTAGACTCTCCCCGCGGGAGAGAAACTGTTACGGATTTGCGCACTGAGCGATCCATACGGTGCAAGCCACAACTGAACTCATTGGCCGGAAAGCTGCTTTGATGACAGGAACGTGCTCGGTATGTAGAAACCGACTTTGCCGTCCTTGGTTTTCATGCAGTTTTCCGGCCTTTCTCTATATCCTGACGGAGGTGAAAGGACCGTGAAACACAAGAAAAAGAAGAAAGGAATCAACCCGTCCGCCATGCGCTGTCAGTATTGCGGCGGCACTGTTGTGCTGCGCTCCGCAGACGGCATCTACCATGAGAACCACAGCCATACCATGCTATATGTTTGCAGTAATTATCCGCGGTGTGACGCTTATGTCCGCACCCATCCGGGCACGAATATCCCCGTCGGCACATTGGCTAACCGCGAGCTGCGCACGCTTCGGAATCAGGCGCACCACTATTTCGACCAACTATATCTGAGCGGTTTGATGAGTAAGCAGGACGCCTACCTGTGGCTGGCAGGGCTTCTGCAGGTACCGCTTTCCAAAGCGCACATTGGCTTTCTCGGTGAATATTACTGCAACGAGGTCATCGCCGAAAGCAAGAAGCTCCTGGAGCGGCGCAGGAAACAACAGCCGGCCGGATTTCGCCCATGCAAAGGAGGCGAAGCATCATGACGCTTACACAACCCCAGCAGAGAAAAGTGGAGCAAAACCTCGGGCTGGTCGGGAAGGTGATCAAAGACAAGGTACATAATCCCGGTCAAAACAGTATCTACAGTTACGATGATCTCTATCAGATCGGCTGCATTGGCCTCTGCAAGGCGGCATACAGCGATAAAGGCGGATGCTTCTCTACGTATGCATACAGGCTAATCTGGAACGAGATATGCACGGCGTTGATCTATGCCAACCGTCGGGCGGCAAAGGAGTGCGAACTGATCCCGGAGGTGCTCGGGAAAGAAGATAGTTTAGACGAGCATCACGAACTGAGTATGATACTCGACCGGCTGGAGGCCAACGCTTCCGAGGCGATGGCGAAAGGCATCCGGGCGATCCGTCTCAGCGCCGAAGGCTATTCCCACGCGGAAATCGGCAGCATACTTGGGGAAAGCGACAAATGTGTCGCCGCCCGAATCTCCCGAACCAGGAAATATCTCAGGTCGCATCCGGACCTTGCGGCATTCTGATTTATGCACAATTGAAAACGATACAGCAAACCCGCCCTCCCCAGTATAAACACTGCGGAGGGCGGGTTTTGCATTTTGGAGGAAGTTATGGAACTCTTCAAGAATAACCGCTGGCTGCTTATCCCGATCCTGTCCTCGCTCCTGCTGCTTGTCCTTATGAAAACAGTGCTCTTTCTCGGGTATATCCCGACTGAGTCCATGGAACCGGCACTGAAGAAAGACTCATTTATTCTGGGGACACGGCTGTACGGAGATTTGACCGATGGGGATATTATCATCTTTGAGCGGGATGGGAGGCTGCTTGTAAAGCGAATTACGGCATCCGGCGGCGAAGCTGTCGTTCGGAATGGCATTACGCTGATTGTGCCGGAAAACTGTTATTACGTTCAGGGCGACAATGCCAACCACTCCTATGATTCCCGCTTCTGGTCGGACCCGTTTGTAAAGGAGAGCAGCATAAAGGCAAAGCTGCTGGGCTGATTCTTTATAAGCGCCATAGCCGCCTGCTCCGGGACGCTGAAAAAATCGTCCTCGTCAAGATGGGAGGAGATAAGCTCTCTGCTCTCTGCTTTTTCCTTCAAAATACTTGTGCCCACATATGTGTCCTTACAGTTGATAGTATGCACCCCAGATTACTTTCCCCTATACAGTCTATTATATAGACCTTTGCTCCTGGCGTTCTTTATAGATCGTCTACCAGTGCGGTGCTCTTGGCGTAGGCGGTGCTACGGGCCTCAAAGAAATCCGTCTTGACCATGTTGGCGTCGGCGTACTGGCTGACCCATGCCATGCTCTCCGGCTCGTGCTCGAAGCCGGGATATAGCGCCGGATACCCGAGGCTCGTCCAGCGGAGATTGCCGAGGTAGCGGATATAATCTGTGACCATCCGGCGGTTCAGCCCCGGCACCTCGTCCCCGATGACATAATGCCCCCACGCGATCTCCTGTTCCACGCCCTCCAGCATCATTTCCCGAAGCGCCTGCACGTTTTCCGCCGTGAACAGCTCCGGCTGCTCCTTCTGTAGCTCCAAAATAATGTTGCGAAACAGCCACAGGTGGGTATTCTCGTCCCGGTTGATGTAGCGGATCTCCTGTGCCGAGCCGGGCATCTTGCCATTGCGGGAAAGGTTGTAGAAGAACATGAAGCCACTGTAAAAATAGATGCCCTCCAAAATGAAGTTGGCCATCATCACGCGCAGCAGCGTAGGGGCGTCCTTTTGCTCCTGGAACTCGTTGTAGCAGTTCCCGATGAAGGTGTTGCGCCGCAGAAGGTGCTCGTCGGTCTTCCACTGGTAGAGGATGTCGTTGCGCTCCACGGGGGAGCAGATGGTGTCCAGCATATAGCTGTAGCTCTGGGAGTGGACGCACTCCTGAAACGCCTGAATGGACAGGCAGAGATTGACCTCGTTGGCAGTAATATACGCGCCGATGTTGGGCAGATTCGCCGTCTGGATGGAGTCCAGAAAGACGAGAAAGCTTAAAATTTTGTCGTAGGCCGTGCGCTCGGCCGGCAGCAGGCGGGAATAGTCCTTCACATCCTGCGAGAGATTGATCTCCTCCGGAATCCAGAAATTGTTCATGGCCTGCCGGTACCAGTCGCTGACCCACGGATACTTCATGTTGTTGAAATCGTTGAGGTTTGTTGTGTTGCCGCCGATCATACGCCGCAGGCGCACGTCGATGTCTCCCTCCGGATTAAAAAGCGGCTTTTTCTTCAGTTCTGCCATGGTACTGCTCCTCCCTATGACGCGCAGCTTTCGCAGTCCTCCACCTCAAGGGACTTGCTGCGGATGTAGTAGATCGTCTTGACGCCGCTGCGCCATGCATCCAGATACAGTGCCAGTACCTGCCGCATGGTGTAGTCGTTGGTGATATACAGGTTCATACTCTGCGCCTGATCGATGTGCCGCTGGCGCACGCCTGCGGCCCGTACCGACCAGCTTTGGTCGATGAGGTGAGCCGCCTTATAGTACCACCATGTATCCAGCGACAGCTCCGGGGCCACGCGAGGCAGGAT
>OGQN01001075.1_pt1 | contig 22981 bp, 18 predicted proteins | sample 1553231 | NCBI WGS metagenome assembly OGQN01 (sample SAMEA2579950, study PRJEB22360) | human gut metagenome | biome: human gut; feature: human-associated habitat; material: faeces | place: Denmark | collected 2008/2010 | reverse complement strand
GGCCGAGCTTCTTGAGCTCTGCGATGATCTGCGGCACGAGGGTCAGGTGGCCTGCGGCCAGCGACGAGACGCCCACTACATGCACGTCGTTCTCGACGGCCTGCTTGGCGGCCTCTTCGGGAGTCTGGAACAGCGGGCCCATGTCGACGTCGAAACCGCAGTCGGCATAACCGGTAGCTACGACCTTGGCGCCGCGGTCGTGGCCGTCCTGACCCATCTTGGCGATCATGATACGCGGCTGACGACCTTCGCGCTTGGCAAATTCCTCACACATCTGACGCGCTTTCTCAAAGTCGGCGTCGTTCTTTGTTTCGTTTGAATACACTCCTGAGATTGTTCTGATTACAGCTTTGTAACGGCCGACGACCTCTTCGCAGGCCGACGAGATTTCACCGAGGGTGGCGCGTACGCCGGCAGCCTTGACGGCGAGGTCGAGAAGATTGCCTTTCTTTGTGCGCACACATTCGGTGATTGCTTCGAGGGCTTTCTTGACGGCTTCGTTATCGCGACGGCTCTTGAGATCTTCGAGGCGGGCAACCTGTTCGTTGCGCACTTCGGTATTGTCGATCTCGAGAATATCGATGGGATCCTCGTGTTCGAGACGGTATTTGTTGATACCGACGATGGTCTGGCGTCCGGAGTCGATGCGGGCCTGGGTGCGGGCCGAAGCTTCTTCGATACGGAGCTTGGGAAGACCGGTCTCGATAGCTTTGGCCATACCGCCGAGCTTCTCGATTTCCTGAATATGCTCCCATGCGCGGTGGGCGATCTCGTTGGTGAGGGCTTCAACATAGTAGCTGCCGGCCCAGGGATCGACCTGCTTGGTGATCATCGTCTCTTCCTGGATATAGATCTGGGTGTTACGGGCGATACGGGCGCTAAAGTCGGTAGGCAGTGCGATAGCCTCGTCGAGAGCGTTGGTGTGGAGGCTCTGAGTGTGTCCCAGGGCGGCGCCCATGGCTTCGATACAGGTGCGTCCTACGTTGTTGTAGGGATCCTGCTCGGTGAGCGACCATCCCGATGTCTGCGAGTGGGTGCGCAGGGCGAGCGATTTGGGGTTCTTCGGGTTGAACTGCTTGACGATCTTTGCCCAGAGCATGCGGGCGGCGCGCATCTTGGCGATCTCCATGAAGAAGTTCATGCCGATAGCCCAGAAGAACGACAGACGCGGAGCGAACTGATCGATGCTCATTCCGGCGTTGACACCTGCACGCAGATATTCGAGACCGTCGGCCAGGGTATAGGCCAGCTCGATGTCGGCGGTAGCGCCGGCTTCCTGCATGTGGTATCCCGAAATCGAGATAGAGTTGAATTTCGGCATATTCTGCGAGGTGAACTCGAAGATGTCGGCGATAATGCGCATCGAGAACTCGGGAGGATAGATATAGGTGTTGCGCACCATGAACTCCTTCAGAATGTCGTTCTGGATGGTACCGGCCATCTCGTCGAGTTTCGCGCCCTGCTCAAGGCCGGCGTTGATGTAGAAGGCGAGCACGGGGAGCACTGCGCCGTTCATTGTCATCGAAACCGACATCTTATTCAGAGGAATACCGTCGAACAGAACCTGCATGTCTTCGATCGAGCAGATCGACACGCCGGCTTTACCTACATCGCCTACAACGCGCTCATGGTCGGCGTCGTAGCCACGGTGTGTAGCGAGGTCGAAGGCAACCGAAAGGCCTTTCTGTCCCGAAGCAAGGTTGCGGCGGTAGAAAGCGTTCGATTCTTTTGCGGTCGAGAAACCGGCATACTGGCGAATTGTCCAGGGGCGCATGGGATACATGGCGCTGTAGGGGCCGCGCAGGAACGGGGGCAGGCCGGCTACATAATCGAGGTGTTCAAGCCCTTCGAGGTCGTCTTTGGTGTAGACGGGCTTCACGGGAATCATCTCGGGGGTGAGCCAGTCTTCACCCTTGGGCAGAGGTGCGTGCTTGTCGCCGAAAGCGTCGCGCGCAATATCGATAGTCTTAAAATCGGGTTTCATTGTTATCGTTTATAAGGGTGAAGATGGATTATTTCAAAAGGCGGCGGTTGAAGTCGAGCAGTGTGTCGAGGACATTGCAGCGGACATGAACGAAGTCGTTGATGCCGATAGCTTTGAGGTCGTCCATGCAGGCAGGAGCGCCGGCAACGACAAATTCTGCGCGGCCGTCGAGATATTTGAAGGCTGCGGGAGCGAGTTCGGCATATTCGTCGTCGCTCGAGCAGAGGACAACGATGTCGGCTCCGGCTGCGAGAGCGGCGTCGACGCCTTCTTCCACGGTCTTGAAGCCGTTGTTGTCGATAATCTGATATCCGGCACAGCCGAAGAAGTTGCCCGAGAACTGGGCGCGGGCCAGACGCATGGCGAGATTGCCGATCGTGAGCATGAACACTTTCGGACGTTTTTCGGCATGTTCGGTTGCAAGGCGGAGAGCTTCGAAGGCACTGGCCGCACGGGTGTTGGGAAGTCCCTTGGCCGAAGCTGCTTCTTCGCCGTGGCCGCATCCGCAGGCATTCGAGCCGGCGTCACAGACGATCTTGTCGGCGGCCATTTCGTTGACATTGGGGAACTGGTTGGTTCCGAGCAGGCTTTCCTTGCGACGGGCGACGTCGGTGTGGCGTTTGGCCGAGGTCTCGCGGATAACGCTCTGAATCTTGTCGTTGTCGATGTTGGCGAGGAAACCGCCGTTCTCTTCGACTTCGAGGAATACTTTCCATGCCTGTTCGGCGATTGCTACGGTGAGAGTCTCAACATAATAGCTGCCGCCGGCGGGATCGACAACCTTGTCGAGGTGGCTTTCCTCCTTGAGAAGGAACTGCTGGTTGCGGGCTATGCGCTCGCTGAAATCATCGGCGGGCTTATAGCAGACATCGAACGGAGTTGTCGTTATCGAGTCGACACCGGCCAGAGCAGCCGACATTGTCTCGGTCTGGCTGCGCAGCAGGTTGACGTAGGCGTCGTAGATAGTCTGGTTGAAGCGCGAGGTGATAGCGTGGACGTGCATCTTGCAGCTGCAGTCGCAGGCGGGCTCATATTTCTTGACGATCTGAGCCCAGAGCATACGGGCTGCGCGGAATTTGGCAAGCTCCATGAAGTAGTTCGAGCTTACACCCATATTGAATTTGATGCGCTTTGCTACTGTGTCAGCGTCGAGACCGGCCTCGGTAAGCATTGTCATCCACTGTGCGCCCCAGCTCAGAGCATAGCCGAGTTCCTGATAGATATAGGCACCGGCATTTGAAAGCACATAGGAGTCGACTGCCAGAAGGCGCAGACCCTTGACATCGGCGGCGGCTTCGATCATCTCTTTTGCCATTGCGGCGATATCGCCGGCGAAAGGTTCGCCGTGACGAAGGGCGCGACGCATCGGGTTGAAATCGATCGAACCGCGGAAATCGGCTGTCCAGCCTTTCTTCCCGAGGAATTCAACGAGAACGCGCGTCAGGCGCAGAGCTGTTTTCGGGCAGCAGCTGAAGTTGATTTCCACAGCGGGAACATCGATGTCCTTCAGGAGTGTCTCGAGAGTCTCGACAGTGGGCTCGCCTTCGATCTTGAAACCGAGAGAGGTGATGCCTTTCTTGAGCACGTCGAGAGCCGTGGCATTGCACTGTTCGGGAGTCTCGCCCTGAATCTCCTGGCGTGTCAGCCAGTCGTTGTCGGTGCGCGTGCCGCGTACAAAGGGATACTCGCCGGGAAGCGATCCTGTTGTTTTCAGGTCTTCGATGTCCTCGCGACGGTACATGGGCTGCACATTAAACCCTTCGGATGTGCGCCAGACAAGTTTCTTGTCAAAGGGGGCACCTTTGAGGTCAGCCTCTACCTTTGCGCGCCATTCCTCTGTCGAAACAGGCGGAAACATGTCAAACAATCGTTCTTTCTTTTCTTCTGCCATTGTAATAATGAAGCGTTTTTTATGACGGGACAAAGCGCCCCGTAGATAATAGGTTAACTTTGCTTCGCAAAATTACAAATGTTTTGTTTCCTCGCAAAAAATCCGGCCAAAAATCCGCTAAAAATACCGTTCCGCAGGTCGTGACGGTTCAAAGATAGCGCGGTTCGGAGGGTTCGGCCGCCGCAGGATAGAGCCTGACACATCCGTCGAGGTCGCGGGGCGTCCGGTCGATATACTTCACACTCCAGCGGAACATATATGGCAACAGCCTCCAGAGATTTATTTTCAGGCCCTTTTCAATTGGCTCGATCGCGAAGCGGCTTTCGCTGTCGGTCAGACGCAGCATTATGTCGCGCGGACGGCAAAGAGCGGTTCCGCGGTCGGTTATGTCGGTGTAGATCTGCCCTATGTAGGTGTCGGCACGGGCTGTCGCCGCGAGATAACCCATGACGGTTCCGGGACGCACTGCCCGGTCAGGGCTTTCAACAACCACCATAGCATATACCGAGGCATCGGCCGCTCCGGCCCTGAGCGGCCTGCGCTCTATAGCCACACGGCCGCCGTCGGACGCAAAACGCCACAGACCTTCGATGCGCTCCATGGCGCCGGCACCGAGTCGGGCAATAACCAAGCTGTCGCTGTCATAGCCTTCGAGACGTTCGGAAACATCAGGCAGGCAGGTCTTCGAGGCGTCGAGACGGATGGCCTGAGAGACAAACGATGTCAGCAAAGCTATTGTCAGCAGTAGAGTCCGGCCCATGAAGTTCAGAGTGTCGAGAACCGATAGTTGAAGCCGAACGACAGGACTTCGTTAATCTGCCACAGATGCCATCTGGAATTCTCCACGCGCGGCGTCGACGAGTCGTAGCGCAGTCTGAACTGGAGCTGGGTCGACAGGAACCGGTTGATGTCGAAGGTGACGGTATTCTCCCAGTCGCCCTGAATATAGCTGTAGTCGGTGAAGATGAACAGCCGCGTGGTGTAATGGATATTATAATTGATAGTAGCCTCGAACTTCACCTCGGCCGAGCTACCGAATTCGTGAGCCACACGATGACCGGCGTCGATATTGTAGGTCACAGGATCCATCCTGCGGTTGAGGCAGGTCTTCATATTCCACGACAGCGGCGACACCGAGGCGTCGAACTTCACCGTCTTGCGCTCGTTGACATTGCTGTAGGTCATACCGAGACCGACATTCAGCTCGCCCGGCGACATGAACGCTGCTTTCAGATCGGGATTGTTTATCTCGAAAGAGTGGAAAAACTGGGTCTTGAACATCGCCGTCACCGAATAGAACCATTTTTTCGCGGCGCGCACACCGAATTTGGCATTCAGCTGCAAGAGGTCTTCGGCAATATTGTAGTTCCTCAGCGAGTCTTCGGGGGTTCCGTGGATATTAAGCTTGTATGAGGCAGAAAACTCAGCCAGAAGATTCGGATGATAGTTGCGGTTCAACTTGACGTCGAAGTTGAGATTGACGAGCATCGTCAGATTGTTCGAGCCTCCCTGATACCAGTTCGGCGACACATAGGCCTGTGCGAACTGAAGGCGCCCGTCGAAGAGATGTATCCAGTGACGTTTCTTGATTTCGTCGGCCTTGAGCTCGCCGATTTTCGGGGCCACAATAATTCCGTCATCTTCAACAAACGTCAGCCTCGCCGTCAGCGGATCGACAACAGCATGATATTTTCGCGGCGGCTCGGGCAGAAGTGCCTCTACGTAGTGCACCTGTTCCGGATTGGCTATCATGAAGCGCTGACGCGCCTGACGTATCATGGCGTTCTGGAAAACGGCATCGTCGAGCCATTCGAACGCCGTCGACTCGAACAGCGAGTCGCTGGGCGAAGGGGTCGTCAGCGACAGCGTGTCGCCGATGTCATAACGGTCGAACACTGCAGTGCGCAGCTCATAGTCGGGAAGGCGCCTGTGATGCCTGAGCGTTATAAGATAGGGATTGGCCACAACCGAGTCTTCGGCCGCGAAAATGTCCTGAGCTGTTGCTGAGCCAACAGCGGCGAGCAAGAATGCGATGAAAAGTTTCAGTCTCATAATCCGCCGCAAAGTTAGCGAAAAACGCGCCTGTTTCAAAATCCCGCCTCCAGCCGCCCCGATAAATCGGGAAGATGGTCAGGAATTGCGCTGATATTCCGAAGGGGTCATGCCCGTTTCGCGGCGGAAGAAGGTCCCGAACCCCGACTGGCTGGGGAAGTTCAGCCGGTCGGCGACTTCGCCTACAAGCATATCGCGGTCTTTCAGGAGAACCTTAGCCTGAATCAGAGTGGCGCGGTTTATCCAGTGCATTACGCTCCGGCCACTGACCGCAGAAATGAGACTCGAAAGATAGTGAGGCGTCAGGGCGAGCTCGCCTGCATAAAACGGCACGTTTCTATGGTGGCAACAGTTTTCGTTGACGAGCTTCTTGAAGCGGGCGAACACCTGCTCGCGGCGCGTTTTGGCAGCGTCGGGCTTCTTTTCCTGCTGAGCGCGGTTAATGTCGTGGATGTCGCTTATTATTGCCGACAGAAGATAGTTCACCGTTGTCAGGCGGAAAGGTTTCTGCCGGGCGATATCCCAGAGAATATCAGCAAGCCTCACCGTTTCGCGCCAGCCGGCTTCGTCGGCACGGACAACGAGATTGTTTCCCAACGGTATCATATCCTTATATATGACGCCCATCAGAGTATAGTCGGTGCTGCACGACTTCAGCTCCATAATCGTTTCAGGGGCAAGAAGCATAATATCGCCTTTCTCGATATGATATTCATCGAGAGTCAGTTCGATATCGGCACTTCCGGCAGTGACCCAGTCTATGCGGCCTTCAGAGAAATGATAGAGCTGCCCCGGACTGACAAAATGGTTCATGTAGGGACGGCTGTTGCGTATCATGCCGAAATGCTCATTGACGAAGGCTTCATCGGGGAAGTTTTCAACAATGCTGAAATCTGTTGTCTGGAGCGAAAAGTCGTTGAGAATGCGATCTTTCATTGCAGTATTTGTATTGCTTTCGGGCAAAGTTAGACATAAAAGGCCTGAAAATTTAATATTTCGACCAACAATCATACAAATTCAACAAATTATATTCTGATTTTATAAAAGCGCCCGAGCCTGCGCTATATATCTTTGCAGAGTGAAACAAATCCATCAGGCAACATGAAGCATATCACATCCTTTCTTATAATCGCATTAACGGCTCTGGCATCGCAGGCCCGGACTGTAACGCTCGACGAGTGCCAGCGACTGGCCCGCGATAACTATCCTCTGATCAGGCAATACGACCTGATAAGGCAGACAATCGACTTCACTGTGAGCAACATCTCGAAAGACTGGCTTCCGCAGATTTCGGCAATGGCTCAGGCAACCTACCAGAGCGACATCATGACACTGCCCGCCCCTCTGCAAAACATCCTCTCAGCCCAGGGCATAGCCTCGGGCGAGCTCAGAAAAGACCAGTATCGCATCGGGGTCGACATCAACCAGACGGTCTACGACGGTGGCCTCATATCGGGGCAGAAAAAGGTGGCACGTCTCGAGGGTGAGGTGCAGAGTGCCCAAACAACCGCCGACCTCTACGCGATAAGAGAGAGAATCAACGAGCTCTATTTCGGAATACTTCTTCTCGACAATAAAATAGAGCTGAACAAAGACCTTCAGAAGCTTCTGCAATCTAATCTCGACAAGCTCGGTTCGATGCTCGACCACGGCGTTGCGATGCGCAGCGATGTCAGCAGCGTAAAAGCCGAGAAGCTGCAGGCCCGGCAACAGGCCACCGAGCTGGAGTCGTCGCGGAAAAGCCTTATAGATATGCTTGAAGTGTTCACCGGCACAGAGATCAGCGGCCTCGCCATGCCGCCGGCGGTGGATGTAGCCACCGGCGTCAACAACCGCCCTGAGCTTCAGCTGTTCGACACTCAGATAAGGCTCGCCGACGCCAGAGAACGACTGCTAAACGCCGGCGTTCTGCCCAGGCTGAGCCTGTTTGCCCAGGGTTTCTACGGTTATCCCGGCTACGACCAGTTCGACGCTATGTTCGACCATAACTGGAAGCTCGACGGAATGGTCGGCGTCAGACTTTCATGGAACATCGGGGCGCTGTATACGCGAAAAAACGACCGCTCGAAACTCTCGGCAAGCCGCGGCCTCACAGAGGCGGCCCGCGAAACATTCCTCTTCAACAGCCGCCTGCTCGAAATTCAGCAGACCGAAGGAATATCGAAATACAGCAGGCTCATAGCCGACGACCGCGAGATCGTCGAGCTGCGCGGCGAAGTGCGGCGCGCTGCCGAATCGAAACTCGAGCATGGAATCATCGACACCGACAATCTTCTGCGAGAGATAACCCGCGAGAATCAGGCGCGCGTCGACCTGTCGACCCACACTATCCTTATGCTTAAAGAGACCTATGACCTTAAATATACAACAAATAACTAAACCGATATGAACAAAAGAATACTTTTGGCGGCAGCAGCGGCCGCTCTGCTCACTGCCTGCGGGAACAAAGATGTCGATTACGACGCATCGGGAGTTTTCGAGACAACCGAGGTCATAGTTTCCTCGCGTGGAACCGGCGAAATCGTGTCGCTCAATATTGAGGAAGGCCAGACTGTCGCCGCCAACCAGCCTCTCGGAGAGCTCGACATGACTCAGCTCGTTCTGAAAAAGCAGCAGCTCAGCGCCGGCAAGGACGCAGCTACAAGTCGACGGCTCAACACTGCCACGCAGGTTGCCTCCCTGCGCCAGCAGATCGCCAACCTCCGGTCGGAACAGGCACGTTTCAGGGCATTGCTCAACGACGGAGCCGCCACTCAGAAACAGGTCGATGACATAGGCTATCAGATAGCCACACTGCAACAGCAGCTTTCAGCCGCCGACGAACAGGTGACGACATCCAACCGAAGCATCGAAGGTCAGTCGGCAGGATTTGATGCCCAGATAGGCCAGGTCGACGATATGATGGAACAGGCAGTGATTACCTCGCCGATCAACGGCGTCATTCTGTCGAAATATGCCGAGGCCGGAGAATATGCCGTGCCCGGGCGTGCGCTGTTCAAGGTGGCCGACGTATCGGAAATGAAACTGAGAGCCTACGTCACCGCCGACCAGCTGACAGGTCTGAAAATCGGGCAGAAAGTGAAAGTCTATGCCGACCGGGGAACCGACGACCGACGGGAATATGAGGGCACGGTGTCGTGGATAAGCAGCGAGGCCGAATTTACGCCCAAGACAATCCAGACGCGCGACGAGCGCTCGAACCTCGTGTATGCCGTAAAGATAACCGTGAAGAACGACGGCCTTATCAAACGCGGCATGTATGGCGACGTGAAACTTTGACAAAACAACCGGCTATGGCAATAATAAGTGTCGACAACCTCAGCATGTCCTACAACAAAGGGAAAACCATGGCCCTGAAAGGAGTCAGCTTCGAGGTGGCCGAGGGGGAGATGTTCGGGCTTATCGGACCTGACGGAGCGGGCAAGACTACCCTATTCCGCATTCTGGCCACCCTGCACCTCGCCGACTCAGGGAGCGCCGTGGTCGACGGCATGGATGTGGTGAAGGATTACAGGAAGATTCGGCAGCACATCGGCTACATGCCGGGGCGTTTCTCACTGTATCAGGACCTGACTGTAGAGGAAAACCTGTCGTTCTTTGCCACAGTGTTCAACACCACGATTGAGGAAAACTACCATCTGATAGAGGATATTTACCGGCAGATCGAGCCGTTCAGGAACCGCAAGGCCGGCAAACTGTCGGGCGGCATGAAGCAGAAGCTCGCGCTTTCGTGCGCACTTATTCATGCTCCCCGCGTGCTTTTCCTCGACGAGCCGACAACGGGAGTCGACCCCGTGAGCCGAAAAGAATTCTGGGAGATGCTTCAGAAGCTGAAAAAGAATTTCAGTCTGAGCATCGTTGTGTCGACCCCCTATATGGACGAGGCTGTTCAGTGCGACCGCATAGCCCTCATTCAGGAAGGCCGGTTTCTGACCATCGACACTCCCGACGGCCTCACACACGCCTACAATCCTACCCTCTGGGCAGTTCGCTCCGACAGTATGCACCGCCTACTCACCGATCTACGGTCGATAAAAGGCGTAAAGACAGCGTTCGCTTTCGGCGAATACCATCATGCCACTGTCGACCCGTCGGTTCTGACTTTAGAATCGCTTCGCCGTCAGCTCGCCGCGCTCGGCCATCGGAATAGTGTGGCTAAGGCAATTAGTCCCACTGTCGAAGACTGTTTTATGAACCTTCAGGAATAAAGCCATGACAGATGAGATAGTAATCAAGGCCGAAGGACTGACAAAAAGATTCGGCAACTTCACGGCTACCGACCATGTCACTTTCGAGGTGCATAAAGGAGAGATATTCGGTTTTCTCGGAGCCAACGGCGCCGGAAAGACAACAGCCATGCGCATGCTTTGCGGGCTGTCGCAGCCGACCGACGGCAAAGCCACCGTGGCGGGCTATGATGTCGCCACAGAATATGAGCAAGTCAAGCGCCATATCGGATACATGTCGCAGAAATTCTCGCTCTACGACGACCTGACCGTCGAGGAAAACCTCGTGCTTTTCGGCGGAATCTACGGCATCCCCCGGCAAAAAGTAAAGGAGAAGACCACCGAACTGCTTAAGGAGCTCGGCTTTGAGTCGGAGCGGAAGACGATGGTAAAAAGACTGCCGCTGGGCTGGAAACAGAAGCTCGCCTTTTCGCTCGCGATATTCCATGAGCCCGAGATTGTGTTTCTCGACGAGCCGACAGGCGGCGTCGACCCCAAGACACGCCGCCAGTTCTGGGAACTGATATATAAAGCGGCCGACAATGGCATCACTATTTTCGTCACCACCCACTATATGGACGAGGCCGAATATTGCGACAGAGTCAGCATTATGGTCGACGGGCGAATCAGCGCCCTCGGTACGCCCGCGCAACTTAAAGCGCAGTTCGGCGGCTCGTCGATGTATGACGTGTTCTATGCTCTGGCGCGCACCGCCAGGCGCGGCGACTGACACTCAAACAGAATAAGTTATGAAACAGTTCTTAAGTTTCGTCCGAAAGGAATTCATCCACATACTCCGCGACCCGCGCTCGCTGCTGATTCTGCTGGTTATGCCGCAGGTCATGGTGCTTCTGCTCGGCTTTGTCATCAAGAATGAAGTGCGCGACATCCGCGTAGCCGTTATCGATCGAAGCCACGACATCTACACCGAGCGCATCACGCAGCGGCTTTTCGCCAACGAATATTTCATTGGTAAAGGAGAGATTTCTACCCTCAGAGAGGCCGAAGAGATGTTTGGCCGCGGCGAGATTGATCTCGTTGTTATCTTCGGGCCTGAATTCGCCGACCGCCTGATCCATTCAAAAGATGGCTCGGTACAGCTCCTGTCTGACGGCAGCGAGCCCAATCAGGCCAGCGTGAGGGTGGCCTACGCCCAACAGGTTGTGGCCGGTTTCGCCTGCGAAATGTCGCAGCAATCGGGGCGCCCGTTCAACATAAATGTCAACTCGCGGATGCTTTTCAATCCTCAGCAGCGGTCGGAAATCAACTTCGTGCCGGGCGTAATAGGCATGATTATTCTTCTCATCTGCTGCATGATGACTTCTATAGCCATTGTTCGCGAACGTGAAACCGGCACTATGGAGATTCTGCTTGCCTCGCCGCTTCCCTCAATCGACATCGTACTGGCGAAGCTCGTGCCCTATCTGATAATTACACTGATCGATATGGTTATAATCCTGTGTCTGTCGTATTTCGTGATGGATGTTCCGTTGGCCGGGGCGCTGTGGCTCTACTTCGCGATATCCGTTGTCTATATTTTCACCTCACTGATGCTCGGACTGCTTATCTCGACATTGGTCACCACCCAGCTTGCCGCCATGCTGATCTCTCTTCTTCTGATTGTTCCTACGCTCTATCTGTCGGGGATGGTGTTCTCGCTTGAGTCGATGCCTGCTCCGGCTCAGATTATCTCGAATATCGTGCCCGCCAAATGGTTTATCTCGGCCTCGCGCAAAATAATGATCGAAGGGGTCGGAATGCGCTATGTGGCCACCGAGCTTATCGCGCTGGCAGCTGAAGGACTGGTCTTTATGGCGCTTGCATGGAAGTGTTTCAAAACAAGACTCTGAAAAATTATGAAAGCCCTGCCCTATTTGCTTGTCAAAGAATATAAACAGATGTTTCGCAACCGGCTGCTGCCGGTAGTGTTCGTGCTGCTGCCGTTCGTGATGATGAACGTCGTGCCGCGCATCGCCACCCAGGAGGTCAGCAACCTAAGCGTGGCTGTCATCGACTGCGACCACTCGACGCTTTCCTCGCGGCTGATTCAGAAGCTACAGGCGTCGGATTATTTCCGGCTCTACGCCGTCTGCCCGAACTACAGCGAAGCCTACAACCTGCTTCAGAAAGGCGACGTCGACTTCATCGTCACGATAGAGAACGAATTCGAGCGCAATCTCTACCGCAGCGGAGCCGCCGACGTGATGATTTCCGTCAATGCCGTCAACGGCATGAAAGGAGGACTCGGCAACTCCTATCTCTCGCAAATTATCATGCAATACGCGCGACAACTTTGCGCCGACAGCGGCGCCGCGACGCAGTTGCCAATGGAAATCGAGCCGCGCTATCTCTACAACGCCTCGCTCAAATATAAGCCCTACATGATTCCGGCACTGATGGCCATGACGCTGATGCTTCTCGTCGGTTTCCTTCCGGCTCTTAACGTTGTCGGCGAAAAAGAGCGCGGCACTATCGAGCAGATTAACGTGACGCCCGTCTCGCGCCTCGAGTTCATCCTGTCGAAGATGATACCCTATTGGAGCGTCGGCATTGTCGTGCTGCTGCTTTCGATGGTGCTCGCCTGGAGAATCCACGGGGTGACACCGGCCAGCTCGATTTCTCTGCTGTTGCTTTTCAACCTCATCTTCATCCTGACCATATCATCGCTGGGGCTGACCGTTTCGAACTACAGCGACAACATGCGGCAGGCCGCTATCGTGATGTTCTTCTTCATCGTGATATTCATCCTGACGAGCGGACTTATCTCGCCGATAGCCTCGATGCCGAAATGGGCGCAGGAAGCAACTCGCCTCAACCCGATACGCTACATAATAACCGCCATGCGCGAGATTTATCTGAAAGGCAGCACGTTCCGTCAGCTTCTTCCCCAGTTCTTGCCGCTCTGCATCTACGGACTGCTGGCAAGCCTCTGGGCCATCGTCAGCTTCCGGAAAAACAGCTGAGAAACAGGCGGAGCCGCCCGGCGATTCGGGCGGCTCCGGCTTTAAGGGATGCGGAGGCCTCAGGAGGTCTCTTCACTGTTTTTCGAGCGTTCTTTGGCTTTAGTTTTCGATTTTGTGGCCGACGAGTCGACATCTTTCTCTTCTTTGAGGTCGATCTCTTCGCCGTTTTTGTCGACTACACGATATTGAAGATAGGCCAGCGACTGATCGGGCATGACACGGAATTTATTACCGTATTCCATTCTCCAGCGCCGATACATGCTGATGAGTCCTTTCTTCAGATATGCGTCGACGAAAGGATGGACGTAGAGAATGAACCCGCTCTGGCGCAGATCGCCGGTCAGATATGCCACTTTCTCCTTGAGGACGTCGGTGAACAGCAGCGACGGCTGCACTTTGCCTTTTCCGTAACACGACGGACAATCTTCGGCTGTCACGATGTCCATTGCCGGGCGCACACGCTGGCGCGTTATCTGCATCAGTCCGAATTTACTGAGCGGCAATATGTTGTGGCGGGCGCGATCGTTCGCCATAAGTTCGCGCATGTGGTCGTAGAGCTTCTGGCGGTGTTCGGCCTTGTTCATGTCGATATAATCGATGACAATGATGCCGCCCATGTCGCGCAGGCGAAGCTGACGCGCTATCTCGTCGGCGGCGCGCATATTGACTTCGAGAGCGTTGGTTTCCTGATCGTTCGAGGCTTTGGAGCGGTTGCCGCTGTTTACGTCTATGACATGGAGAGCTTCAGTGCTCTCGATAATAAGATAGGCGCCGCTTTTGAACGAAACGGTTTTTCCGAACGAAGATTTTATCTGCCTGGTTATTCCGAAATGATCGAAGATCGGCTCGGGCTTCTCGTAGAGCTTTACGATATCGGTGCGCTCGGGGGCGATCAGTTCAACATATTTGCGAATCTGGCCGTAGACCTCTTCGTTGTTGACATGAATACTTTCGAAAGATGGACTGAAGACGTCGCGCAACATGCCTACGATGCGGCTTTCTTCTTCAAACACAAGGGCCGGCGGGGTTGCCTTGCGGGCTTTGGCAAGAGTTTCTTCCCAGCACTTGAGCAGTGTCTTCAGTTCGTTGTTGAGCTCGGCTACCTTTTTGCCTTCGGCCGAAGTGCGTATGATTATGCCGAAGTTCTTGGGCTTGATCGCCTCAAGTATGCGCCGCAGGCGCAGTTTTTCCTCTGTAGTCTTTATTTTCTGGGAAATCGAGATCTTGTCGCCGAACGGAATGAGAACCATATAGCGGCCGGTGAAGGTGATCTCCGTTGTCAGGCGCGGCCCTTTCGACGAGATGGGCTCTTTGACAATCTGAACCAGGAGCTGCTGCCCCTGCTTGAGGGCGTCGACGATTGTGCCGTGTTTGTCGATGTCGGCTTCGCGTTTTATGCGCGACACCTGAGGCATTTTATTTTTATCGTCGAGGGCTTCTTCGAGGAATTTGGCGTATGTCGAAAACTGAGAGCCGAGGTCGAGGTAGTGAAGAAACGCATCTTTTTCATGGCCAACATTGACAAAGGCGGCATTCAGGCCGGGCATGAGCTTTTTAACCTTTGCCAAATAGATATCACCCACAGCATAGGCCGTAGTGCGCCCCTCTTTCTGGAGCGACACCAGACGCGAGTCTTCGGTCAGAGCTATGGCCACATCCTTTTTCTGCACGTCGACAATAAGTTCGCTTTGCATGGGGACAGTGGTTAGGGGGTGGTGGAAGAGTTGGTGGTTATGAAAAGTGTGTTATTATGTTTCTCGCCCATTCTCGGGCTCTTTTATAGTGGGGCTTATATTGACAACACACCGTCGCCTCCGCCTTGCAGGCGGACCGGCGCGGTGGTTATTGCCTTGGGGAGAGGGATGTTTTTCTGCGCGGATCCGGCGCCCCGCGCCGGATGTCCGCTGCCGTCGAATCAGACGGCGAGGATGGGCCCCGCCTTACTTCTTCTTATGACGGTTCTTGCGCAAACGTTTTTTACGTTTGTGAGTGGCCATCTTGTGGCCTTTTCTTTTCTTTCCGCTGGGCATTGTTGTTGCTTGGGTTAGAGGTTGGACTTCAGGTTTTAAGCGCTAAGGATATTAGCGGACATCTTCCATGAACACTTTAGCGGGCTTGAAAGCGGGGATTTTGTGTTCGGGGATGGTGATGGTGGTATTCTTCGAGATATTGCGGGCAGTCTTGGCGGAACGAACCTTGATGATGAAGCTGCCGAAGCCACGGAGATAGACGTTTTCGCCATGAGCCAGCGAATCCTTAACGACTTCCATGAACTTTTCGATAGTGTCGAGCACATTGGCGCGGTCGATACCGGTAGACTTTGAAATCTCGTTTACAATGTCGGCTTTTGTCATTGTGATAATATTTGAGGTTTGGTTAACGAATCAAAATAACAGCGCCCCTGAGGCAGGGCGTTTTTCGGGTGCAAATATCGTAATTTTTTTCGTAACTGCCGAATTTAGAGCGAAATTTTTTCGAATAAAGTTCAAATCGGGGCTCTTTGAACAGGCGGTTACTATATAGAACAAGGTGTCAGGCGGCGGGGGTGACAGCCTCGATCGTCTTCAGACGCCTGACAACGATACGCGTCAGCGGGAGCACTGCGACTTCATAGGCGGTTTTCAGCAGTGCCTGGCTCACCATAAGACCTACCAGCGTCGAGGCATCGACAACTCCGGCGAAAGCTATCGGAAAGAACACCAGCGAGTCGACCCCTTCGCCCCATAATGTCGACACTATGGCGCGCAGCGAGAACGAACCGCGGCCGCGCTCTTCGGCGCGACGCTTCATCCGGCTCATAACCCAGGCATTGACCATAGAACCGGCAAGGAATGCGGCGAAACTGGCGGCAAGGATTCGCGGGACGGCTCCGAAAACTGTCTCCATAGCCGCTTGTCCTTCCCACCCCTCGATTCCCGGCAACAGAAGACCGATCTGAAGCAGGATGCTGACAAGCAGGTTCATGGCGAATCCGAGCCAAATCACGAACCTGGCCTTGTCGAAGCCATAGACTTCGACAAGGCAGTCATTGATAATATATGAGATCGGGAAGACAATCATTCCGGCAGTAAGGGTGACGCCGCCGAGCGGCACCACCTTTATCTCCATCAGATTGGCCACGATAAGGCAAACACAGAACAGCACTGTCATAACTGTGAATGTCAGGCTGACCGGCTTGCGCATATTCGATGAGAACCTGTTCATAGGTTTATTCGGCAATTCGGTTCAGGGTCTGGAGCAATCGGTCGGCAAGCCCTATCGAATAACCCTGCGACGAGAACACGACTCGATTGAATGTATCAGCGATAACGAAGATCGGACGCTCAGACTCGTGGGCGCTGAGGCGCAGATTCTCAATGAGTTCTTTGGTTATGGCGCCGTCTATATCCGTTCCAAAAACAACGTTCGACGGCAGTCCGGGATAAGCTCGGGCGTTGAAGCGCGACATCTCGTCGGCGTCGGCGAAGAGAAGCACAATCTTGCGCCCCGTCGCCTCAAGGCGGTCGGCCAGGGCTGTCATTTCGTTGAGAGCGTGGGCCGAAGGCTCATGGTTGGGACGTATGATACCGAGCACATAGTAACCGCGGCCTGTTGTCGACAGCAGGCTCTTCTCTGACTTCGCGGCGGCATCACTGTAGAGATTCTCGGAGTTGAACGAGCCGATGACCTGCACTTCGCTGTTGTCATACCTGACGACAAGCGGACGGGTGACAACCGAATCGGCCGGGACCTCGAAAATATCGGTCCGGGTCATAACCGAGCCGTCGGCCAGACGCTGCCCGGTGACGAGCATATATCGCCCGGCATCGAGCGAGATGCCGTCGGCATTCAGCTGCGAGGCGGGAGCGGCTTCGTCGAATTCAAGAAGCTGCGGAACGCCATTTTCGATTTTTGAGAGCGCGAACTGCATATAATATTGCGGATCGACAATATGTCCGACGGGGTTCACTTCGAGCACGAGCTTTCCTTTGGGGGTCGCCGATGTCTTGGGCGCAGCAAAAAGAGCGTCAATCCAGTCACTGTCGCCGACAGCATACTGAGGCTTGCCCGTCACCGGGTCGACGCGCGAAGGTATGCCAAGGCTTCGGGCAATAGCGACAAAGAGAATTGCGCGCGAGCGTCCGTCGGCTATCCGGTTTTTATAAGCGGCACGCGGGTCTATGCGGTTACCGGTGCGGTTCCAGACGGTATCGACTGCGATCTCCCGGCCTATCCACTCGACAAGCGCCGCCGGATCGGCCTTGAAGCGGCTCTTGTCGGCACTCGGGATGGCCTTGGCAAAGAAAGCCTTGAAAGGAGTCAGTCCTTCTGTCTCGATTCGCGGATTCATAATATAGGCGTCGAAAAGAGGCGAGCCGGTTTCGGCGGTGGCAAGCGCGTCGGCGAGAACTTCGCGCGACACATCGCGCCTGTCTTTCTCGCTTATGGCTTCAAGCAGCCGGATGGCTTTGCCTCGGTCGGCCGAAGGGGTAGACCGCAGGAAATCGGTTATCATAGCGTGATTGCCTCGCGACTCCACAAGGATTCGTTCAAGAACCGCGCTGTCGACGCCGAGTTCTGATGCCAGAGCCGCTGCCGAGGCCTGAGTTGCGAACGTCGAGACGTAGGCGTTGCGGATAGAGTCTTCGCGGGCGAACCGTATGTCGTTGGCCCGGCGCTGCGCGGCGGTGGGCGTCGGGAGCGAGGCCGACGGAGCGGGAGGTGTCAGATTGAACTCATCGACACCGGTATAATCTTCATCGCGATTGAGAACAACAATGACATCATCACCCGGGCGTCCCTTGACATAGCCGAACCTGCGGCCGTCGGAAGCCCAGATAAGCATCTCCCCTATTCCGGTTGTGAGCTGAGCGTGACCGGCGGCATCAGTGGTTTTCACTGCGGTCGGATAGAATTCGGCATAGTTATAGAGGCAGAAACGCACCTGAGCGCCGTTCACCGGCTTCCCAGAAATATCTGTGACCTTCACTTTCAGGGGTGCCACCGGAGCATAATTGGCAGTCACATTGATAACCGTAGAAGCAGGCTGACGGTCGAGCACCTCTTCGGGGCCGTCATAGTCTCCGAACACTTTGGTAGTCATCAGCATACCGCGTGAGGCGGGCGCGTTGAACCATGCGAGATCGAGAATCGGTTCAGGCTCGCATGCGCCGAGAAAATGCCAGCGGCCGTTGGCCCATGCCTCGACCCAGGCATGATTGTCGTCGGTATGGGCCCAACGCGGAGTGTAGACCTGACGCGCAGGGATGCCGACCGCGCGCAGAGCAGCCACAGCGAACGTAGATTCTTCGCCACAGCGTCCGATGGCCTGACTGACCGAACTGAGCGGAGAACTCGTACGGCCGTCGGATGGACGGTATGTCACCTTTTCATGGCACCAGTGGTTCACTTCCAGAATCGCATCTTCGATAGAAAGTCCGCCGACACGCTGGCGCAGTTCGGCATAGAAAGCCGGACGCGACATATCGAGATTCTCGTTGTTGACGCGCACAGGCAGAACGAAATGGAGGAATTCGCGTTCAGGCACCGAGGCGCCCCACGGCATCTCGCGGCGCGCTTTCAGCGACGCTCTGACATTCTCGAGGAAAAACTCGGGCGGATAGCCTATGCGGTCAGACGTGGGCAGATAACTGTAGAGGAACTCCATGGCGGAGCGCTCTTCGGGATTCATTTCGAGTCGGCCGAAATCGGGAGCCGGACGTCCGGCTTCAGCTGTCAGTATCGCAAACAGAGCGATAAAATATGTCAGTGTCTGTTTCATTATTCTAATGCTTTTATTATGGCGGCCACCCGCGAGGCGTCGGTAGTCGCGCGTGAATATTCGTCGGTATCGGGAGTGCCCATGCTGACATCGGCACGCCGAAAACGCATTGCCGAACCTACGGTGTGCTTTGCCGACGCATGAAGCTCTTCAACACCGGTCAGCCTCACTATATCACGGCAGTTTTCGGCAGTGACACCACCACCGGCAAGAATTATTATCTTTCCGTCGGCATCTTCGACGAGCCGACGAATAAGCGCCGCCCCCTCAAGGGCTGAAGCTGCCTGTCCGGAAGTCAGAACCCTGCGGCATCCGAGGGCTATCAGATCGTCGAGCGCCTTGCGCGGGTCGCGACAAAGGTCGAACGCACGGTGAAACGTGACCGGCCGGCCGTCGGCTACAGCCATAAACCGCCTCATGACGTCGATGTCGACATCGCCGTCGGCTGTAAGTGCGCCGACAACTATGCCGTCGGCCCCGGCGGCAACGGCGTCGGTAATCTCGGCTTCCATCTGAGCCACCTCGTCGGCGCTGTAGAGGAAATCGCCGCTGCGCGGGCGTATCAGCACATTGACAGCCGGGCCTCCGGCGTCAACAGCCATGCGCGTCATTGCCGGCGTCGGCGTGAGACCTCCTTCGGTCAGGGCCGAACAAAGCTCTATGCGTGCGGCCCCCGCACTACGGGCTGCGCCGACACTGGCTATATCGCCGCAACACACTTCGAGAAGAACGCTCATCTTACGGTAAGCTCAACGATATTGTCAATATCTTCGGTGAGTTCGGGAAGATGGAGTGTGACACTATCTTTCGAACGAGAGAATTTGACCTTTGTGCCGTCGGCGAACATCTTCGCGCGCCAGACACTGAAACCCTCGGTAGGAATCACAATATCTTTCGATTCGGGATTGAGAACATGGATAAACAGGCGTTCCCCTTTGCGGGTCGCGGTTCCCCAGGGCTGTTCGGCAAACGGAGAGCCTTCGGTTCCGTAGATCGTCTCGCCGTGGGCTCTCATCCATTCCCCTATTTCGCGAAGACGTTCGAGCGCCATTGCCGGGAGCTCGCCATTGGGCTGCGGGCCTATGTTCAGCAGCAGGTTGGCACCTTTTCCGGCCGTCTTAACCAGATAGTGGACAAGTGTGCGCGTATCTTTATAATCTGTATCCTCGATACGGAAGCCCCACATTCCGTTCATGGTGTCGCAGGTTTCGAGCGGCAGCTGGCTTATAGCCTGTCCCGAAAGTCCGGCCGTGTTCTCGCCCGGCATATCGCGTTCGAAAATCTGTATGTCCTCCCCTTCGAAAGGCGCCTGATGATGGTTGTTACCTACCAGACATCCCGGCTGAAGACTGTGGATAAGAGCGTATTGCTGAGGCAACTGCCAGTTGAAAGGAACTGAATCCTGATCGTGGTCCCACCATCCGTCGAACCATATTGCGCGAATCGGGCCATAGCCTGTCAGCAGTTCGCTGAGCTGACGGTTCATGAAAGCATAGTAGTGAGGCCAGTCGCTCTTCAGGCTGTCTTTGCCGGTCGTGCGGCCGGTTCGCCCTGCCGGATAGTCATCGCGCCCCCAGTCAATATGAGAATAATAGAGATGGAGCTTAAGGTCGTTTTTCTGACAGGCCTCCGACAGTTCTTTCAGCACATCGCGCTTGAACGGCGTGGCGTCGACGATATTGTAGTCCGACTCCTTGGTGCCGAACATCGAGAACCCGTCGTGATGGCGCGTCGTGAAGCAGATATACCGTGCGCCTGAATCCTTGATAGCCTGCGCCCAGGCTTCGGCGTCGAAATCGGCCGGATAGAAAGCGCGGGCCGTCTTGGCATATTCGCTCTGCAGAGGCCCGTAGTTCAGATACCACTCTCCACGGGCAAACATGCTGTAAATGCCCCAGTGGATGAATATGCCGAAGCGGTCAGCGGCAAACTCTTTGCGTGATTCCAAAACCTGAGGTGACGCTACATACTCGGCCGAAGCCGGCAGAAGCATCAAAGCCGTCAATACTGATAGGATTAATCTTTTCATGGATCGATAATTGGTTTACCGCGCAAAGATACTACGAAATCCCGTGCGATGCAAGCCTTTTGCCGCCGCCGGGTTGGAGGTTAACGCGCTTTGGAGTATCTTTGCATTACTTATGAGCACAAACGTCAAAATATTCCGGCCCGACACGTCGACAGAACTGCCTCTTATCTACGCCGATGCCGGCATCCGCGCCGGCTTTCCGTCGCCGGCCCAGGACTACATATCCGAAACAATCGACCTCAACAAAGACCTCATATCCAATCCGGCGTCGACTTTCTACGGCCGCGTCGTCGGCGACTCGATGATCGAAGAGGGCATCACCGAGGGCGATATTCTTGTGATCGACCGCTCGGTCGAGCCTGAGAACGACGATCTGGCCGTCTGCTGTCTCGACGGCGAATTCACGCTGAAGCGAATCCATATCTCCGACGACGGCCATGTTCAGCTCGTTCCGAGCAACCGCCGTTACCGCCCTATCGACATCGATGAAGGCGACGAACTTATAATCTGGGGCGTCGTAATCTATACCATCAAGGCGAACCGCCGTCCGCGCTTCGGCCATAGGTTCTGAGCTGACATCCTCCAAAACCGACACCCATGTATGCTCTTGTCGACTGCAACAACTTCTTTGTTTCCTGCGAGCGCGTTTTCCGCCCCGAACTCGAAGGAAAGCCGGTCGTTGTCCTGAGCAACAACGACGGGTGTGCGGTGTCGATGAGCAACGAGGCCAAGGCTCTCGGCATAAAGCGCGGCTCCCCCTATTTCAGATTCCGCGACCTCGCCGAGGCCAACGGCGTCGTATGCCTCTCGGGGAACCACCGCCTCTACGGCGACATGTCGCGCCGTGTTATGCTTACTCTCAAGGCCCATGTCGATGATCTCGAAGTTTATTCCATCGACGAGGCGTTCATGGTCCTCGGCAATGAAATCGGGGAATATGACGGATTCGGCCGCTATCTCGTCAGGCGCGTTCGCCGCGACACAGGCATCCCCGTCAGCATCGGCATAGCCCCGACAAAAACTCTCGCAAAAGCGGCTGCCCGATTTGCTAAAAAATATAAGGGATACAAGGGCGCCTGCCTCATCGACAGCGATGAGAAAAGACGGAAGGCTCTCTCGCTTACATGGATAGGCGACGTGTGGGGAATCGGCCGGCGCAACTGCCGCCGCCTTATTGAATACGGAATCGACACTGCGCTGAAATTCGCCGACCTGCCCCGTCAGCAGGCCGAGTCGCTGTTCAACGTCGTCGGCGTCAGAACATGGCGCGAGCTCAACGGCGAGCCGTGCATTGAGCGTGAGATCCGCGACCACAGGCAGTCGATCTCATCGACGCGCACCTTCGCCTCGGAGCTCCACACTTTCGAGGAACTGCGTCAGGCTGTAGCCGGATTCATCAGCATCACCGCCCGCAAACTGCGCGAAGACGACGGGTTTGCCGACCGCCTGTCGGTTTTCCTCTGCACAAACCCTTTCCACGAGCGCGACCAGCAATATTTCAACGAAGCGTCGGCTTCGCTCCAGTTCGCGACAAACGACACCGGTCTGCTGCTCGAAGCGGCGCTCGATGCCCTCAGAAAGATTTTCCGCGACGGTTTCGGATATAAAAGAGCCGGCGTAACACTGACCCACATTACGCCGCGCGAAGGCACCCAGCAGAGCCTCTTCGCCGACACCGACGCATTGCGCAAGCGCGAACGGCTGATGCGCATTGTCGACGCCATAAACGCCTCGCCGAGATTCGCCAACACCGTTACAATCGCAGCCGCCGGCGCCGGTCTCGACCCGCTCGTGCGCCGCGAAAAGCAATCGCGCCTCTACACCACCCGCATCTCCGACATCATCGAAATCCACACCCCCGACCGTATTATTCCCGATTAATCTCGAATTATCCTGATTAATCCCGATTAATCCTGAATAATTTGTATCTTTGCGGCAAGGCCATGAGCCCCGTTAACAGATTTAGAATGATTATGAGCGAGAATGTGAACAAGCTGATGGCGTTCCTCGACGCCTCACCGGTAAATTTCCTGGCAGTGAAGACAGCCGAGAGCCTGCTGCAGGCCAATGGCTTC
>OGQN01001065.1_pt1 | contig 23104 bp, 23 predicted proteins | sample 1553231 | NCBI WGS metagenome assembly OGQN01 (sample SAMEA2579950, study PRJEB22360) | human gut metagenome | biome: human gut; feature: human-associated habitat; material: faeces | place: Denmark | collected 2008/2010 | reverse complement strand
TCCCACGTCTCCGCTCCGCTTCGGTCCGTGCTAAACATGTGCCACTGGCACATAGGACCCTGGCATCATATGTATTACTTGCCGCTCTCTGCACTCTCAAGTGTCTCAGAGTGGAAGGTTACGGTGTATTCCACTTCATGAGGTGTGCTCATTGCCACGGTATCACCGATCATGGTAAGGGGTGCATCCAGTGCTTCCACCGGCACTTCAAATACGGAATTGCCCTCCGCATTTACCGGCAGATATTTTTCTCCGTTCACCAGCATATAGTCATAGTTCGGGCTGCTCCATTCCAGAGTCGCCGTTGCCGCTCCGTCAGCTACCGTGATCTGTGTGGGGGACTGGATGCTGGCTCTGCCGCTTCCGCCCTCCATGGTCAGTTCGATGGTGTAGCTGCCGTCTTCTACAGTACTCAGATCAAAAGGGGCTACGCCACCCTCACTGTCCTCTGTCACCGGATCAGATACTACGACTTTATGGTCATACCATTTTCCCTTGGTACCGATCAGTGCCAGATCGAATTCCTCTCCGATCGCAGGTACGGGAACATCGAAGCCGTAGACTTCTTCCGTCATGCCGTCGCTGTAAGTCACGGTATCCGTGGTGGGCTCCAGCAGTACCGCACCTTCCTTCGCCGCATCTTCTGCCAGACCCGGATAAAGATTCAGGATCTTCTTGGAACCTAAGGAAATGTGGATGGTCATAACGCCATCTTTTACCGTCAGGGTTCCCTTGCCATCGCAGGCTTCACTGACATGAAACATGGAGCTGTCCGTGGAAAATTCAGCAGTGTAGACACCGTCAGGAAGCTGTGCTTCGTCCTGCGCCGTCTCCGTGCTGACAGTTTCCGTCGCTTCCGTGCTCTCTGTCGGTGTTACGGTGCTTTCCAGTGCGGCAACCGTGCTTTCTGCGGATGTCGCATCCGCTACCTGACCGGCGCCACAGCCGCCAAGCAGCAGACAGGCACTCAGTCCGCCCACGATTATGATTTTATTCATTAATGTCTTTGCTTTCATTACTTATTTTAATCCTTATTTTATTCCTGATTTTAATTCCTATTTTAATTCTTATTTATTTCTCAGCCATTGCTGCTGCGGTATGTGCTACATACAGATCCTGGATAGCCTTGATCCCGCCGAGGCCTGAGATCTGGGTATCCACACTGTCGAACTTTCCGGAAGCGTTGAACTGGCTTAACCAGGAATCCTCATCCTCGCCTGCCATATCATTGTTGGCATGATCACCTGCTACTACCATCAAAGGACGAAGAACCACTTTGGTGTAACCTGCTTCCGCAACAGCCTTGATGACTTCTTCACAGGCGGTCTCTTCCGGCTCACCTTCTACTGTTCCGATGAATACATTTTCATATCCCAGTTCGTTCATCTGTGTCTGCATCTGGCTGTAAGACACCTTTGCAGTGTGGGAGGTTCCGTGACCCATGAATACGAATGCCACGCCATCTTCCTTTGCAGCATCCAGGCTGTCATACCCAGCGGTCTTCACTGCTTCTGCGGTCAGATCTTCTGCAACAGCCTTCTTGTCATCATTTACTACGGCAGCATCAGAGCCTACCTCACCTAACAGGGGCTCAGCAACTTTTACAGATGCAAACTGATCCTTATACGCTTCTACAGCTTCCATCAGCTCGTCATACTCTGCGCCATGCATCAGATGCGTGGGCTGTACTACCAGGTTCTTAACACCGTTTGCCACAGCGCGGTCCAGTGCCTGATCCATATTGTCGATATGCTCGTCATCTCTTGCCTGTATATGATTGATGATGATCTGTGCGGTAAATGCTCTTCTTACAGACCAGTCGGGATTGGCTGCTGCAATCGCATCCTCGATACCCTTGATATCAGCCACACGGCTGTCGTTAAAGGAAGTACCGAAGCTTACTACCAGAATCTCGTTCTCACCGATCTCATCCTGATTGCGGGGATCATCCTTGGAAGCATCTCCGGTATCTCTGCCGAAATAATCGGGATCTGCATTTTCTCCCTCTACCAGTTCCTTCTGTGCGTCGGTCAGTGCATCCCATGCTGCCTTGGCATCTGCGCACTGCTGGTCAGTATTTTCAGTTCTCTCCTGTACATAGATAGCGTCGATCAGGGCTGCTACTTCGTCAGCTGCTGCCTGATCTGCATCTTCGTTGCTCTCGGTAGCTGCGGTGGTTGTCTCTACTGCCTGTGTGGTCTGTGCCTCAGTGCCTGCCTGTGCAGTGCTTTCTACAGTTGCCTGGGTATTACCGCATCCGGTGATGCATACAGCACCCAGTACGGATGCCAGTACTACTGCTACGATTCTTTTTTTCATGTTTCCTCCTCTGACAGATCTTCTGTCTCTTTTGATTTTGGGGCTTGCCCCGGTATTCTTAAATATGTAAGTCAGAAACATGTTTTATAGCTATTCAGCACCAAAAATAAAACCCTTTTCCTATTTCAGGTAAAGGGTTTGTACACATAAGAAACGAATGCAAAAAAGATTCTGTCCCTTCTGCATTCCACACGTACAACCAGTTACTCGTGGCTTTGAAACAAATGTTTCTGTACAGCATTCAGGCAGGTCTCCCGGCTTGAAGATCATTGCATCCGCCATCTTCCCGGTCTCCCAGTGATCTATCGGCTTCAGCTCCCTAATTACGGTGACGAGTTCGTGCAGGACTTACACCTGCTTCCCTTTTCACCGGAGCCAGCTACTTACGTGGCTGCTCCGACACCTGAATACTCCATATTCAATTGTGGCTACTATATCACAGATTTTCTGAAATTGCAATGTCAATCAGTCATCTGTTCCACCGGCTGTCGGGATCAGTATACCTGAAAATTAGAGATTGGCGTCATTCCGGGCATAATTCAGGATCATTTCCTTTAAAAGCAGCAGATCACCTGTATAATCCTTGTTGTCCGTTGCTCCCCAGATAAAACCACCTGCGTAATGGGTACACGCTGCCATCATGGTATGCACCGTCACACGCATGAACTGTTCCTCCGGAATATCCGTGCGGAAGGTCTTGTCCTCTTTTGCCTTCGCATACATCATATGAAGTCTTGTGTTGACGGAATTCAGGGATGCGTGGAAATTCGCCAGTTCCTCCTGCCGCACCGTCTGGTGTGTTATATAATTGTTGAAGTTGTCATTATACTGCAGCAGATCCTTATGGTTCTGATACATGCCGATATAACTGTCCAGCGTAAAAATAAATCTTCCGATGGCCGGAATATCGTGTATCGAAGAGATTGGTCTTGCCTCATCCAGCTTGTCCAGATAAGCCTTCCATTTCGATGCGCAGACCGCAATAGCCAGCTCCGTCTTATTGTTGTAACAGCGGAACAATGTGGCACGTCCCACACCGGCTTCTTTTGCGACCTCATCCATGCTGACCGCTTCGATTTTCTTTTCCCCAAAAAGCCGGAACGCCGTATCGATGATCCGCTGGTTGCGCCCTTGCTCTTTATCCATCTGTTTCTCAGATTTTCCCATTTTTCTCTTCCTTTTTCATACATTCTTACTGTTTATTTTATGGTAAAAGGCTGTGACTGTCAACGACTGTAAAAAGCTAATGTAAAAGTGCCTTGCAGATTCCTACGAATTTTCTTGTATTTAAAATGCCAATATCGGCGCAAAAAATACAAAAGCAGGTAATTTTGTATTATAAAAATGCTTTATTTTCGCCAAGTACGCAAATAAAAGAAATTCCGTACAAAAATTCCTGATTTCGGAACTTTTTTGTACGGAATCCAATGTTTTTATACTATTTACACCAAACTGACTTATCAGTTACTTCTTCTGTCGTGTCAGGAGCGTAGCAGCTTCGCAGTGTGTGGTCACCGCAGTTGAAACACATATCCTCTGCCTCGTGTCCTGAAAAAGAACACATATCATTATCATTCAACAAGTCGTGATTATCGCTCATTTTAAAGCTCCTCCTTGTTGTTTTATACTGCCTGCTTATGAAGATTTTTGTACCTGTCCCTCGCATCCGGCACACTACAATCATCCATACCCTTTAATACAAATGTAAGCTTGTATGGGTCAGTACTGCCATCCTCTGCAATCTCTCCGACAATCACCTTCTCCACAATGCTTTCAAATACCAGTCTGTCAAATTCATCCGTCACATCGGCATTCTTAAGCTTTGCTCTAATGGTTTTCATACGGCTTGCAATATTCTTCTGGGACAGAGCATTCTCGGAAAACAACAGCTTCTCTTCCTCACACTTGTCCAGTTTGTGATTCAATTCACTGTATTTATCCTCATAAGCCTCTTTAGAAATTTTATCATCCAGATACATGTCAGTCAATTTCTTTCTCTTTTTTTCAAGAGTCGAAATTTCCTTCTCCACTCGCTTTAGCTTCTCAGTGCTGTCATCCTTTGAAATAGCAACTTCCAATGAGGAAAGCACCGATTCCAGCACATCATCGAAATTCTCAGCCAGTAGCCGAAACATCTCCAGAAATGCATTCTCTATGATAACCTCATCAATTGCCTTGCTGTGCGGACAGTTTTCAATTCCTTTATTGGCTGCCGTCCTGCATTTCCATACAGGCTTTTTATGCTGTGTATCCTGATGATGGGAACGCCTTGTAAGATTCGTTCCACAGAAACCACACTGACACATACTGCTGAATGCGTACTTTCTTGCGAACTTGGTTCTTGCTCCATCGGACACATTCTCATTGGTACGATATCTGCTCTCACGAATCTCCTGTGCCTTGTTCCATATTTCTTCCGAAATAATGGGCTTATGATGATTCCTTGTATAATACTTATTGGATTCCCCACGATTATCAAGCCGCCTCTTGGAAATCGGATCAACGGTATAAGTCTTACCCATAAGCAGGTCTCCCTTATACTTCTCATTCTTTAGAATGCCCCGAATACCGCTATCCGTCCACTTAACCTCGCCCTTCTTATTCACTTTACCCAGCCTTGTAAGTTCCTTGGCAATGGTATAAGCACCATATCCCTGCACATACAAATCAAAAATCATACGGACTGTCTCAGCCTCTTTCTCATTGATGGTAATGCTTTTGTCTTCCGGGTGATAATCATATCCGAGACAACCATTGAACCCCATCAGCTCCCCTCTAGACATCTTCATCTGAACACCCAGAGTAACATTCTGTGACAGAGCTTCCACCTCATTCTGCGCCAGTGCGGATAGGAGTGATAACTGCATTTCACTCTCCATGGTGGAAGTGTCAATATTTTCTTTTTCAAATATGACTGTCACTCCCTTTGCCTTCAGCATTCTTGTATAAGAAAGCACATCCACAAGATTTCTCGAAAATCTGGATACCGACTTGGTAATGACAATATCCACCAGACCGTTCATACAGTCATCAATCATGCGCAAAAACTCATCTCTCTTGGTGGTCTTAGTTCCCGTTATGCCCTCGTCCGCATAAATGCCTACAAGCGCCCACTCCTTATTTGCAGAAATTTTGTCCTGATAATACTCCTTCTGAGACTTAAAACTCTGCAACTGCTCCTCTGCATTTGTACTGACACGCACATATGCCGCCACTCGTTTTCTTGTGATGGTAAGTGGCTTCCCCACCAGTCTTCGGTCCCTGATAACAGGACCTTCAACTTTCTTAATTACTTCTACTTGTCTTTCTTCCATGCAAAAACTCCTTTCAAAAATCTGTCTGTATACGTTAAGTAGGCAGCAACAAAATATCTGCTACTGCCTACACTATAAATCATAATGAAAATGTTAACGAATGTGCGGATTATGCAGTCATAAAACTGATAACATCATATTCGCCCATAATATGAATTCTTGTTCTGTTGTACTCATCTTCCGTAATCAGTCCCTTACGAAAAATCCATCCCAACACCGCAAGCTTCTTACTCAACTCCAGCTCCTTCGTCATAAGCTAACACCCCTCTTTCCTAATAATCTGACTTATCACCTTCTTTCTGCATAAATGCTGTGATAATACACGAATTGCTGATAAGATAAAGTTCTTTTGGCTTCCATTCGTATCCTATGCCGTCAGCGTTACAGCTAACCTTTAGCTCATTGCCTGCGGGCTACTCCTGTTCGAGTTCCTTTCCCACCTTTATTCAAGAATGCCTCGGCATTCTTGTGCGTTTCTGCCATCCGCCGGAGGCTTCTTTATGTGAATAAAGAAGTGTCTTCCCTCGCTCCTCCTAACTTCTCAGTTCTCCTCGCAAGGTCTGTTGGCATAAGATACAGCTCATGAATCCGTTTCCGGATTGTTTATCAAGGTTCAAAATACAAAAAGATTTAGTAGAACATTTGTTCTTTTTGTGTTATAATCTTCTTGTAGCCAAGCCATTTCTCTCATGGCTTCTGGTGGCTACGTTTTCATGTGTTAATGATACGAAATTTTGTCTTGGATTATCATTGACGGAAAGTTGACCGGAAGTTGACGAAAAAGTTAGGAAGTGATGAATTGCAGAACCGCATTACCTTCTCCAACGTAATCGGAGTGTTATTGGAAAATAAAAAGAAAACTTATGCACAGTACCAGATGATTGAAGACATCTTCTACGACTGCCTTGGCAACATGGATTTATTTGAAAAAGAGGATTTTGAAAAAAATGTTACCTACAGCAGATGGTGTACCGGAGAGCGCCCGATACCCAAGGAAATATTATCCTTTTATGACAATTGCGGATTTGACGGCATTCAGGATAATATTCAGGATGATGTAATTCCAAACCTTATCAATGTGCCAGCCACAAGGAAACTGCTTTTAGAATTGGTTATGGACAGTATGGATGTAATTGGTACAAAAAAGGCGGATGAATTTGCCCAGATAACCGATGATGCAGAGCTTATCACTGCCCTTATCCGCTACGCCATATTAAATGACCATGACAGCAGACACACCCTGTTATCACCTGATTTATCGGATATTCTTCTGAGTAACAAGCTTCCTTCTGTAAACCGCTATTTTCTCGGAAGAAAAGAGGAAATAAAGGTCGTTAGCAAAGCTTTGCAGGAAAACAATCTTGTATTTATCACCGGCACTGCCGGTATGGGTAAAAGTGAACTGGCAAAGGTCTATGCCAAAAAGAATGAAAAGAAATACACCAACATCATTCACTTATTTTACGATGGTGATTTAAAGAAATGTGTTGCTCAGATGGAATTTAGTGATGATACCACGGACATGAGCGAAGATATGCTCCTAGACAGACATATGAAACCATTAAAAAAGCTCCACTCTGACAGTCTCATTATCATTGACAACTTCAATGTTCTGCCAAAAGAGGATGCTTTCTTTAAGGAATTTATAAAAATGAACTGTAAGATACTGGTTACCAGCCGGTGCAATATCTCTCAGTTTGAGACGGTAAAAGTTTCTGAAATGGACGCAGATACAGAACTTGTAGAACTGTTTTATAAGCATTGCCCTTCTGCAAAGAGTTCTGAAGAAGTGGTAAAGGACATTATCCAGACGGTGGGCTGTCACACCCTTACTGTATGCCTGTCTGCATTATCCCTGACAGCCAGCGGCATGGAACCGGAAGAACTGCTTACTGAACTGAGAACCTGTGGGCTGAATATCGCCTCCGGGGAAGATGTGGAACTGTATAAAGATGATGATTTTACTGACGGACTGATGATCGAGCATTTACGCAAACTGTTACAACTTGGCAAATTGTCCAATCAGCAATTGGACATTCTTTGCAATCTGTCTCTGCTACCAGTTGCCGGCATATTAAAGAACAGCTTCAAGAACTGGATGAGACTTGATAACCTTACGGATGTAAACCACCTTATTAAATACGGATTTATCAACGAAGATACAGATAACAAGAAAATCAGCCTGCATCCACTGTTACAGGAAGTGATTTCCATTGAAACCATACCAACCATAACTGCCTGCCGGACTCTGCTTAATAGCCTCCACCTTGTCTGCCTGGCACATGGCTTGGAACTTCGCAGGCCGGAAAATATCATTGCTTCCCTTATCAGTGTATCAGAGCGCATTATAGTAGATGATGGTGCATATTTCTTACTGTTTTTACAGGATATGTTCCCATATCTGGACAAATACCTTGTATCGGATTACCTGCCGAAACTAACTGATAGAATCAGCTATCTTATGGAAGAATACAAGCTGGAATCTCCATGTGACAGGGCATTGCTACTGGATTATAAGGCAGAGTGTTTTCTGTTGAAAAAGGATTACGCAAATGCAGTTAAGGAACGTGAAAAGGCAATCAACATCATGGAAAAGATGCATACAAAAGATGCAGATATGCGAACTGCAAACCTGCTATCCAATCTGTACAACAACTTTTCCAACACTTATCTGCTGATGAAGCGTGGAAATGAGGCAGCCAATGCACTCCGTACAGCCTTTGATATCCGTATGGAATATACACACTTGGGACTTACCGAATCCCATGATTCCCTGCAACAGATGATGAACCTTATCAATATACTGTTGATGGCAAAGGATGTGGACAATGCTAAGATTGTATTGGAACAGTATGAATCATTAGTGCTGGAGCATCTGTCAGATACCTCTCTTGATTATGGTATCTGCAAGCTAAGCAAAGGCATCATTGATATGATGGAAGGAACGACGGAATCGGCTGAGGTTAACTTGCTTGCGGCAGAAAGTATTATTGGTAATGCTGTTGGTACGGATAATGACTATATGAAAACTACTTATAGATATTTGAATAATCTGTATGCACAGAGGAAGAAGCCGGAAAAGGCGATTGAGTACAGAGATAAGTATTTTAATATAAACAGAATAACTACAAGTAAAAACGCATAAACTATCAATACCACTAAAAATCCATTTGACAGCTTTTGTCTTCGATGGTATATTATATTTAGTGGTTGTGCTGCGGAAACTTGCGATGCCCGCAGCCGGTGGAGTTCCATGCGTGGGCTCCACTTTTTTTATACCACAAAATAGGAAGAAGGGGTACATTTGGCAAAAACATTTTTAACATACCAACAACAATTACATATCCTTGAACATGACAAGCAACTGGCAATTCCCGACCCGGATTATGCCAAGAAAATGCTAGAAGAAATCAGTTATTATTCCCTTATTGGTGGATATAAATCTTTGTTTAAACACAATGCATCCAACAAATATGCTCATGGCATAACTTTTGATGAATTGGTTTCCTTTTATTATTTTGACGAAGAGCTTCGCACTTTATTTTTAAAATACATCCTTCACGTGGAACGTCATATGAAGTCCATGTTTTCATATCACTTTTGCGAAAAATATGGTGAACAACAAAGTCATTATCTCAATGTAAACTGCTATAATTACAACAAGAAAAACCAACAGCAAGTTCAAAGATTAGTTCACTCTTTGCAAAAGGCTATTTCGGTACCTAGCCAATATGCATATATAAACCATTCTGCAAATATGCACCATAATGTACCGCTATGGGTAGCAACCAATGCACTTACATTTGGACAGATTTCCAAAATGTATCAATATGCGACTACTGACTTAAGAACCAAAATAAGCAAGAATTTTACCAATATCTCAGAAAAGCAGTTGCACCAATTTGTTACAATAATTGCACGATGCAGAAATGTATGTGCCCATGGAGAGCGCCTCTTTTCATTCCGTATACATGAAACAATACCAGATAAGCTCATCCATAGAGGAAGCAGAAACGATTGTCCTTTTTACCGGCTCCTGTTCCTTCTGTGCCGCTTTTTTCTCTACAGATTTCTTTTCCTCTGCCCTTTTCTCCCTTGCCGCTTCTATATGATCTCTCTGCTGTTTTGACATTTTCTCCAATTCAGCAAACATTGTAGTAGAACCATCTTCATTGAACGAAATGGCAATTTTAGAAATAGCAACATCATTATTCTGCTTTCCAAAGGCTCGCTCATATCCATATTTCTCATTGATTGCTTCTGACATACGGACCGCACCTTGAATTCCATTAATTTGCTGTTTTTTGTATTTCTCACCAGAAGCCATTTTCTCTAATTCTTCTGCGGAAAACATAACTGTAAACTCTTTTGTACTGCGGGAAAGCAGCTCCTTTGCATCTTTCCCATCCTCATATACCATGATGTCCATATCCCCATAGGTTTTCCTAATTTCATCTAAAACATTTTTTGCCACAGTTGAAAGTTTTGGCTCTTTAATCTCACTGTTGAATTCCTTAAATTCCACTTGTCTTGAATTGCTCTTTGCCACATTCTTTTTAGTGGTATCATTTGTGTTTTGTGTCACATAATTGTTATATGAATTGCTTATACCTGTCATTGACATATCCGTGTCCTCCTTTGAAATCCTTTTCTGTCCGTTATTCTCACTCAACCTTTTTCCCAAACTTATAATTACTTGGATATTCCAAATTATAAATATCCTCTCCATACGGAATATCCAAAGTATGATTTTCACTTAAAATATATTCCTTATCGCCAATCTTAAAAATGTCTCCGGCTTCATATTCATCAAGTAAAATGCCACCAGAAGTCAAATTCTTGTATCTTGCATCATATCGTTCCTTAGACTGAATTGGGCTTGTTGTTTTAGTGGCAGAATAAAATTGAGTTGCTTCCCTATCTCCCATCTTTACAGTGAAAAAGCCGTTTTTTATCCCTGCATTTTCCATATAGCCTCTTATTTCTTCATCTGAATAAGACAACTGAACATATACAGGGTCTTTTGTCATCATGTAATTCCAAAAGCTCGCATACCTTTCCAACACCGGATCATAAGGTTCACCACGCATAATCTCGGAAACAATAGAGCCTATCCCCTTATTATCTGTGTATAAACAATGCTCCTGTCCGTCACCGGAAACATATTTAAAATACTTATTCTTCCCAAAGTCAATGATATTATCTTCTGCCTTAATTTCATTCAGACAAGCTCCACTGATTTTAGGTATCTGCTCCGCTGTAAAAAATGTTCCTCCGCATTCGTATATATCTCCCTGTTTTCGCACCTTAGAAATATCATTATTCATAGCAGCTAATACGCTACCCGGAATCATTTTTCTTCTTTGTCCCGCTGAAATTGTATATGTACCTGCATCATATGTTGTACTTCTGACAAACAAATCCTTTTTCCCGCTTTGACCAACATTTTGCTTATTAAGCAAGATATTCGTCAGGCTCTGTCTTCTGTTTAAGGATTGTAGTGAATTACTAAAACCAGAAAATCTAATATTCATAGAACCACCTTGTCTTCCTTTACCTGAAATCCTTTTTTCTATATCTTTTGACAACAATCCATTCTACATATTCATTAACTCACTCAATTTCTGTAATAATGAAGATTGCCCAAACGATAAATGCTGTAATTTTACTGTACCTTTTTCCTGATATTGTTTTATATATTGCTCTTTTGCATTCTTTATATTTTCTTCATATTCTTCAATATCCTTTTGAGAAATATCCGGAATATGCCCTAAAAACTGTTCTCGTCCTGCTGCGATTCTAACATTTGCTGTTTCCCAGTTGATTTTTTCTTCGTATGCTTCATCCAGCCATGCTATTTCCTGTTTCTTTGTACATGGAGTGCCATCGAGATTATAGTACTTATCTTGACTATTCACATATTTCTTTTCTATTTCGGAAAAACATTTTGCATAGGCATATCCACAGGCATTTGCAATATCAGAATAATCATAGCTTCCCTTTTCTTCTCTGACTGTTTTCAGTGTCCTTGAAATAGTGTCAAAAAGAGGTGCTATGCCTGGCTTAACTACCGTATGTTTTGCACGGTCTTTTACATCATGCACTCCAAATCCGTAACACATATTTCTGCCCTCTGCGGAAAAATTCACGGTATCTCTGTCTTTATGTACATTTGAACTGCTTTTTTCTGCATTTATGTGTTCCCGCATTTCAGAATTTATTTTATATCCATCATACTGAAACGCCTTACTCTGCCTACTGTAAACTTCCAACGACATATCCGTGTCCTCCTCAGATTTTCGTATCTAATGTAGATAATAAATCTACATTATCGTATTCCGCTTGAGTATATGCTCTTACCACTGAACTACTGTTTTCTGACATTTCACTAATATACTCATCTCTATCTTTGCGTTTCTCACGCAATTCTTCCAAATATTCTTCATCTCTTTTTCGTTTCTCACGCATTTTCTCTAAGTATTCTTCTTGCTCACGTTTTTTGTCCCGTCTACTTTTTGCTGCTTTTTGTTGATTTTGTGTACTCAATACATCTGAACTTTTATTTGACGAATTAGCTGTTCTCATACCACCACATGAAGATTGCCGATTTCCATTAGCATCATATGTAACTGTCCTGCCTCCCAACTCTACACCGTCACGCTTTGCAAAAGAATATACTTGTGAATTTGCTGCAACCTCTCCGGATAAATTCCATTCTATTTCTTTTGCGAATTCCGGATCATTAGCCATTTTTTTCAAACAGTCATAAGAAAGATTTACGACCACTTTATTGGAATTGCAAGGCACAACACCGCCGTTGGTATTAAAACTTATTTGCGGAAACTTTTTACATAATTTTTCATAATATTCTTCCACACTATTAGAATTGCTTGTCTTTCTTGCACTATCCGCATAGCCTGTTGCATAGTTACCGTAATTATTTGTAATCTCCATTGACATATTGATATCCTCCTTTTGCCATCATTCTGTATATAATATTTCCTAAGTTTTATATAGCTTTTCCGTAATTGCATCTGCCGCTTGTCCAGAAATCTTCTGTTGGTACATGAATATGTCCGTCCTCACCAATCGGATACTCTCTGCCAAATACCATAATTTTATCGCCGACAGACTGATTATTCAGCCATGTATTTTTGTTATACATATCAATCCTATCCAACGCTCTTTTTTCGGTATATATTTCACCATCATCTGCCATATAGTATACTTTTTCTTGTCCATCAACAGATACGCGGAACTTGCCCGGAGTAATTCCTACATTTGCTAGTACATTTTTTACTGTTTCTCTGCCTAACATATGCAGTCCTCCTACCGAACCCTTTGCCAAACTACTGATAACAGACATTGTTGTTGCTGTGTTGCCTCTGCACTCTGGAGAGACATTATCACGGTCATTTCCTAACACACTTTCTGAAAATGCCCTGCTTATTGTTTTTCCATTAAATGCACAAGCATATGCATTTCCGTCAATCGCTGTATATGAATAATAACTACTTGATGTTAAACAGAGCTTATTTCCCTTTGCCGCAAGAGCAGAGAGGGAGTTGACATTAATCCTTGGTACTGCTGATTGAGGAATTGCCTGTCCTCCTCCATCACTTCCAAAATAAAAATATCCGTTGAAGCTAGTGTCAGCACTTACTGCCTCATCGAAAAAATTTATGGCATCCAACAAAGTATTTGAACTACTTCTATTCTGATTATAAAAAGTAAGGCGTTCACCGCTTACATTTACCAAATAATTCAATAGATTTTTTCGTGAACCACCTTGCAGCAAATTTGATTGCATTCCCTTATGAGAATTTATGTAATTAAACTGTTTTGCCGTCACTCTTGCCATGCTATATTGTCCACTAAATCTTATATTCATTGTCTGCCTCCCTTTTAAGCACTACGCCTTTACATCAAATCCGGTCACTCCTTCTCCCGTACTTGTAGACATCGCAGATATTATTGACTTTGTAACATTTTCCACGCCGTTTCCTGTAGCAGAAATGCTTATCTCATTTGCACCAGTTTTCGCAATCTGTTCCTCTGCCTGTGCTTTTTCAGCACGTTTCTTTGCGGCTTTTTCTTCTGCCGTTTTCTTTTCAGCCCTTCTCTCAGCCGCCTTTTCTTCTGCCGTCTTTTTCTCCTTTGCCTTTCTTTCCGCATTTTCTCTTGCTATTTTACCGTCAGAATCACTTGTGCCGGATACAGTTGCTGTAATATTACCATTAGCATCTATCGACCATGTTTGGTTCGTTACTGTTCCCAAACAGCTCGTTAATGTTTTTTTTGCACAGTCTGGAATAGCCTCTAGATTTTCTTCCAAATATTTTGCCTTTTCCGGATCATTCATGCACTTCTTTAGAAAGGCACTTGATACAGTTACCGTTGTTGGAATACCAGACATTGATGTTTTTCCCGTATTCATATAACTGTATTTTTCCTGCAAATATTTAGAGTAGTCGTTTACATTACTGAAGCCTGTCTTAATCTGTGCAGTTTTGGTTACACCATGTGTTGAGGTCTTCAACTCCACTGTACTTGTTTTTACTCCTTTTTCTTCTTCGTTCTTACTCTCGGTACTGCCTGTCTTTTTTGCAGCATTTGCATAACCCGTTATATAGTTACCGTAATTATTTGTAATCTCCATTGACATATTGGTATCCTCCTTTTCAACATCCATTTTTACTGTTGTTTCTGCAACATCACAGTTACTTTGAATCTATTCCCTTTTGCCTCTATATTTACTGCCCCGAAATAACGTTCCGCCAGTTCTCTCACATTTCTAAGTCCCACTCCATGCTCCATCAATATTTCCGGCAGTTCTGTCTCTTTCATGGTTCGGGGAAGTCCGTCCTCTGCCTGCTGTAATATTCCATCAAAACTATTTTCCACCGTAATCAGCAAGAAGTTATCTTTCCGTTTTAGTGACAGCCTAATATACCGTTTCTCCTTCTCTATCTTCCGGCAGGCTTCGATTGCGTTATCCAGCAGATTATTCAAAATCATTCCCATGTCAAAAACGGATATGGTATCACTGTCCCGATAGTCAAACTTCACATCAAATAAAATTTCTTCCCTAATGGCTTTCTTGTATTTGTCATTGATAAGCACATCTGTAACGGCATTTCCGGTTGCATATTTGTAATCCAGTTCCTCAATAGTTGCGTCCAGCTTTTCTATGTAACGGTCAATTTCCTCATACTGATCTCTTGCCGCCAGACCTTTAATGTTGGTCATGTGATTTTTCATTTCATGCCGTACTTTGCGAATACTGCCATAGAAATTCTCCGCTTCCTCCAGGCGGAGTTTCATCGCCTTAATCTGCTGCTGTTCCACGAAATAGTTTTCTTTCTCTCTTTGCAATTCCCTGTATTTCTGATAAATCGTTATTGCTGCCAATTCTCCTAAAAACAGTAATACCGCAATCAACGGAAGTTTCCAGAGCAGTTCTTCTTTTACCTGAAATAAATCAAATACTTCATTTTTAATTTTTACGATGCTTATATTTATAATTACCTCTGCAAATAAGCCACCCGCTACATTCAATACCGAAAGAAACCACACATCATACCAACTCATTTTGTTGAATGAAATTACTATTTTCCACACAACCGTCAGCATAAGAGCAAACAATACGATGTATAATCCAAACAACAATATTTGCGTATATACCAAATACAAATACATATTTTCTATATAATTTTCACTGCTACTATCCAATAACTGAAATACAGAATTATTCACATATTGAAATACACTATTGGCAACTAACAAACTGAAAGAACGCAGTCCATAAAACAAAGTAAGAATAAATACCGGTTTCTCGCAATGCTTTTTATATCGGACAATACTGTAAGTCAAAATGGCAATAGCCGATATTATCAGCCGCCCACTTGTCGGCAAACTTGATATAAATCCCAATCCAATATTTAAGAGCAGTAACACACTCCCTATCATCATGGACATTTTTTCTTTTTTATTTTTACAAAAAATGTTCCAGAGAGCATAGAAAAATATCACATCTGCTATCACGATGACCATTCCTGCCACATTGGAAAACATCTCAAACCCTGACTGGCTCATTTAACTCTCCTCCGAAATGTATTGCAAATATGCTTTTACAAAATCCTGATACTTGTACTTTGATATAAGCAGCTTGTTTCCGTTTTTCATACATACCTCTGTACGGTCATAGCCTTCTATCTGTTTCAGATTTACTAAATATCCTTTGTGAATGCGGAAAAACTCCGGATTCAGTTCCTGCTCTAAGTCACTTATTTTTCCCCAATGCTCTATTTTCTTATCTTCCAGACAGATGAATATTTTATGATTGCTGCTTTCTATGTAGAAAATATCATCTGCCTTTATGGTCTGCATATTTGCACCATTTCCAACAGTGATTTCTTTTCCTGTTTTATCTTTCTGCTCTGTCAAATATTGATATTCCCGCACTGCCTGTGTAAAGACATTCACAAAATCCTTTTTCTTTATCGGCTTTACTATATACTGGAACGCATTGACCGAAAACGCATCCGGCATATACTCGGAGTATCCTGTCACAAAAATAAGCAAAGGCAGACTGCCCCATGCCGCCTGTTCCTTATCTGCTTGTATCTGCCGAAGCTGCTTTGCCACGCTCATACCATCTATATCACCCATTGCAATATCAAGAAACAGTACATCTATTTTTTCACTGTTCTCTTTTTCTGCCTGCAATAATTCTTCCCCGGAAGCATATTCTGTGATCTGACATTCCTCATTCTGCTGCTCTATCAGCTTTCGGATATATGCCCTCACATTTTCTTCATCATCACAAATCCCAATATGCAAAATTTCCACCTCCAGACTGCTCTTTTTCTACACTTATATTATCGTCAAAAATCACAAAAAAATTTTATTTATTGCGTGACTGGACATAAAAAATATTTAAAAAGGCTATTTACTTCCTTTTTCTCTGTCTTAAATATAGTTAAAGTGTTATCTTCCCTGCATAGTCCACCGTGAACCATACCATAGTTCACGGTGTTGGCGTAGTATCCCCTTTGTGCTTATTTTAAAATTTCATAGAGCAGACTGCTCCTGCCTCCGTTTTCACGCCACCTTTGTTTCTTTCTCAGAAATCCATTTTTTTCGAGATCACTGATGGCTCGTTTGACCGTGCTGACGGACAGATTTAGTTCTCTGGCAATGGTACCGATTGCCGGATAACAAGTTTTTTCCGCATTAGCACGATCCTGTAAGTACAGATAGACAGCTACCGCCCGGTGTGGCAGGTCTGCTTCATAGATTTTTCTTCGTTCTGACACATATCCCCTCCTCTCTGGCTGGACTTTTCTTCGGTTTAGTCTCCGGTTCGCAACACCTGACGCATCTTGGATATGGTTTCATTCATCTGTGCCTGCTGCATGCCGCCTGCTCTGCCGGATGAAGTCTGTTCTGCTTCCGGTTCTGTATCGTCTTCTTCCTCTTCTTCCATACAGCACACTTTTCTGCGGATGATTTCCTCTTCCAACTCCTGCTTGTCTGCATAGGCTCCTTTTTTAGCCGATTTCTCCGCTATCTCATAGGGTTCTTCAAAGGTAATGCCCCATTTTAAGAACAGCTTCAGTCTGGTCCTCATGGGATGTGCGCCGGTTTTTGACACAATAAAGTTCCCTTTGGGCAGGGATTTTAATTCATCCGGTGTCATCAGCGGTCTTTGTATCATCTGAAGGGACTGGCTGGGATCGTTCTTTCCCCTGCTGATGGAGCCGGACATGACTGTCTTGTTGCCCAGGCTCTTGGACAGCACCTCGGCAGATTCCGAGTTCGGTGCAAAACCACCGAAGATGGTGTCCTGACAGTTATCCACGATGATTTCCATACCCTCTTTTCCATAATTCTTCTGGAGCTGTGCGAAGGACTGTATCATGGGAACAATACTGATTCGTCTGGAGCGTGATGCGGAGAACATCATCTCGGCACTTTCAATCTTTGGAATCGTACCTACCTCATCCCAATAAAATACAATGCGGTTCTCCAGTTTCCCGCCATTCTCATCTGCCACCACCAAACACTCCCTGTAAAGCTGCTGCAAAATCAGAGAGATAATAAAGTATTTGGTATTGTCCTCTTCCGGCATGACAAGGAAGATTGCGGTTTTCTTTTTACAGAACTGCTCGGCATCGATAGCGGTATCAAAACAGAGTATCTGTTCCAGCTCCGAATCCAAAAAGGTATTCAGTCGGGACAGTGCCGTGGAAAGTACCGACTGCATGGACTGTTCTGCCGTGTTCAGTGCCGCCCCTGCAAACCATTTTGCCTTATGGTCATCGGGAAGTTTTGCCATAAGCAATTGAAACTGGTTTCTGCCTTTTATCTTGGAGGGAGCCATTAAGTCCTGTATCAGCTTGAACACGCTGACGATATGCCGTTTCTCCGGCGGACAGTATTCTGCTATCAGCAGTATCACTGCTGTCAGGATTCCCTCTGCTGCATCATAGAAAAATGCATTCTGTCCGTAGCTTGCCGCATCCCCGCCCCCGCCGGAAGATATGATGGTCTTGGCTGTGATTTTTGCGTACTTTTCCGCTTTTGCTTTGGCACTTAAGTTCCGGTTGTCCTTCCGGTACTCGTCCATGTATTTGTTGACCAGATGGAGCATGTTATCGCCGTCACTGCGGGTTTGGTTTCTTAAGTCAATGACTGCCACCTCATAACCATAGTATTTCTTGGCGATACCGCCGTAGTTGCGGTATAAATCGCCCTTCGTATCTGTGGTAAGAAAACTCATGCCGCAGGCACAGGCATATTCTAAATTGGGATAGAGGAAGTTAGCGGTTTTGCCGATACCCGCTGCCCCAATCATCAGACAATGTACATCATCTGTATCCACTAGGGCATAAAGCTTTCCATGCTGTTCCTCACTGCCGAGAATAATGCCCTGTGCTTCTGGCAGATGTTCCCCTTTTCTCCACAATTCCGGCTCGTATGGTATCTGCTCATAGGTATCCTTTATTTCTTCTCTGGTGGCAAACCGGGCCGTTCCATGCTGACCGTCACCCACCGTCTTTGACTTGATTCCGTTTAAGGTATAATAATGTGCCAGCAGGGAAATTCCCCCGATGACAGCAAACATAAAAAATCCGGACATTAATAACATGATTACTGGCTGCATTTTATTTCCATACCTCCTTCCATTCTCTGGCTCTGCACTTTTTCGGCCACAAAAATATGAGCCCTGATGCACTCCATCGTCAGGCTCATACACTTCTTTACCAATATTCCTTTATCTTCCCTGCTTACATTTTCATTCTTTGGATAACACTCCATGACTTCCTCAAAGGCTTTTTGCAGGGAAGTGATTCTTGTTTTCAGATTTCCCTTATCCTTATGTGGGCGGTATCTGTTGCCGAGATTGTCTATTATCTGTCCTGCGGTTGCTTCGTATGCCATCTCCCTGCCATACTTTTCCATGATTCTCACAGCAATGCCGGACAATAACATGCCGTCTCCGTCAAAGGCTTCTTCCAGATATTTCACATCTGTTCCCTGTTTTAATGCCTGATACATGCCATAGTGATAGCGTTTTAAGTATTCCTCTGTGGCATATTTCATGTCTATGTTTTCTGCCACCTGCTTTAGCTGCTCACACCATGCCCGGCATTCTACGATTTTCGGATGTTCCCTGCCGGGGATAGGTTCCTCTCCATTTTTTGCTTTCAGGTCTTCGTTCCAGTCCTTGTTTACAGACATCAGTCTCTCCAGCTTTATCTTCGGATACTGTTCCTTTACGATTTCAGCCAGACGATAGGAATTCTCGATGCCTGCCGGATCGTAGTCGAGACAGAAGCTGACGGTATCAATCTGCGGATAATCACACAGCATCTGCAGCATGGCGTGTTCCGCTACTCCGTTCAGTACAACGTAACTGTGTTTCTGCCAGTCCTTCGGATAGAGCGTCAGAAATGACAGAAAGTCAATCGGCGCCTCAAACACATACAGGCAGTTCCCTGTGCCGGCATAGCCGAATCCATAGCAGGGATCAGAGCCTTCTTCGTTGATACGGAAGCTCTCTCCCTCGGAATAAGTTCCCTTCTTGTGGATATGCTTCGGTTCTCCGTTTTTATTTACCCCCACAAACACGGCATTGTGATGTTCTTTGGATTCGTAGAGCGTTCCCCGCTTGGCAAAGAAGGACAGAATATCCCTGTCGATGTAGCGTTTCTGCATGAGATAAGCATAGACACGCTTCATGGTGTCATTTTTCTCCGGGATTGCTAATTGTCTGGGGGCTTCCAGATTCGGCTCCGGCTGTTTTCTCTGCTCTTTTACCTTTTTCTGTTCTGCCACATTTCTCTGCTCCGGTGTGATATGTTTTTTTCCCTGTATGACCTGTCCGGTTTCTCCGTTTAACAGATAGGTGACCGCCTCCGGGAAATTCATTCCGAAAAACTCCTGCATAAAGTCAATGGCATGACTCCCCACCTGCTCACTGTGCCGGTACCACCTGTTTCCACGAAAAGTCACGCTTCTGTGCCGCTTCCACCGCCACTCGTTGCCGGACCGCTCCACTTCTTCATGCTCCCTGCTTAAAATGTCTGCAATCAGTACGGCATTTGCTCGTTCCTTCTGTTCCTCTGTAAAATACACAAAATCTCCGATAATTCTTCCCTCCTTTGATGATGCTGCTTTGTGCTGTGTGATATTTCCCTTTCGGATTCTGCTTTCTGCTACATGGTCTGTATGTAGTTCTTTTTCTTGGCAATAATATCCAGATTGTTTTCCAATGCCTGTGTAATAAATTCCGAGGCATTCTCCCTTGTAGGTTTCTGGATGTAATCGTAATATTCATGCATCCGGTCTGCATCTTCAATACGGTTCAGAATGTCCTGTATCAGTTCTTTCTGCTTGGCGGTTGCCGGGAGCAGTGCTGTGGTGTCGGATACTTTTTCCACTCCTTCACGGGTTCCTATGTATTGCACAAAGTTCTGTAAGTGAGATGGCGGAGCGTTTTTTAGGTAGTTACAGCGTAGGATTAGTTTGGGCATCTTCTTCTCCTCATGAAAAATGTTTATCCAAAATACCTTTTATATCCGTAAAATGCAGATAAGCATCTTCTAATGTATCGTATTTTGTAAGTGAATAATATAGCTCCTCTAGCCACGGATTACTGTTCGTTAACATTTTAATAAACCTCGCATTAAATGTATCTGGATACAGATGTTGCCATGTCGCAAGTCTACCCAGGAAATGAACAACTACATACATTTGTCTATCTGCATTATCAGTTGCAGCAACTTCTGTTACCATATAGTTAATTTGATATGGTAGTTCTACATTTAAAAGATTTTCAATATGAACTGCATCTTTAAAATTATCAAGAGTATATTTTCTCAAAAAGTAATGTCCAATCGCTCTTGCATGAAATTCTGTCCAATACTGAAATATACGATGTTGATTATAATCATACAACTCGTCATAGGAATCAGGGGAAATTATTCTAAAATAATCTTTGAAATCATTTACATGAACCGCCTCATGCACAAGAGTTCCTAGCCAATCAACATTCTGTTTGTTCATTGATTCTACAATATAATCCTTATTCAAGAGTATTGTAAAAGTTCCATCTGCAACCATAGGCTGTACAGTTAATCCGTGGTATCTTTGAATATCGGTAATATCAGACATTCCGTTTTGTACAAGATCACTCCTCAAGTCAAGATATGACTTCGCCATATCTTCTGTAATAATTACTTTTCCATTAAAAGGTGTAACACCGCAAGTTAAAGCATAATCTTGTAAAACACTTTGAATAATATTATTAATTTCATTATTTGTTTTCTTAGACATTCTGCTATCTCCCCCTGCAAACCGAAATTTTAATGTTTCCCATACTCTCCTCATCAATTTCCTGACCCGGAAAAGACAGAGGATGAAAAACCACAGGAACCGCCGGTACTGGCAGAGGATGCGGATGTAACAAATCCGGATACAAAGCCTGCTTATGAAGAAGAGCCAGAAAAAAAGCCGGAGAATCCTACACCGCCCGTGGATGACACACCGAAAACAGGAGACACTAAGGACGGAATGGTATATGTGGAAGGATTCGGATGGTTACCTGATGAGGGTGCCGGTTCTGGGACTGCCGCAGATGACATGTATGAAAACGGTAATAAAGTAGGGATTATGGATTAAGGAATCGAAAGAGAAGGCACAGTAAAAATGCTGTGCTTTTTCTATGCAACGAGCCACCTGCAACAGCAGGTGGCTCGTTGCATTTGAAGGGAGGCAACATGAAACGATTTAAGCGTTGGGTTCTGACCTTTCTGTTAATCGTATCCACGATGGCACCCATGACGGTGTACGCCGAGGGCGAGGGAAACATTGACAACGGTGGTGGAGGATTAGGACAAGGAACGAACACAAACTACTGGAATAAAGGGGATGAAGGAGTCAGAGCCACTGTGGTAAGTGCAAGTGATGGAAGTGCAGTGACAGCATCCATTGATTTGACTAACAGAAGTCCAAGTGATATCAAGGTACATTTTGGAAAGGTGTGTAAGTCTGATTACAGGGGAGGAGCAGGTCTCTCTGCAAAGGTAGGAGGTTATGATTATTATGTTCCTGCGCAGTCGCTGCCTAAAATCATTACAACATCATCAGGGAGTGCAAGTATTGCCGCCATCAAAAGTTACTTTACGGATGAGCAGGTCATCAGAAGTATAGCAGGATATGTGGGGATGGATTACGACACCCTGACAGGTGGAGATTATAAGTTATTATTGGAACCCATTGCCTGTCCACCTGCTTTTCCTTGGTGGTCAGCACAAGCTGTCTGCGATAAAATCCGTCGCTGCGGTCATACAAGGCTTGCAGATCACCGTTGCTGAATGCCAGCAATCGGGCGAACATCCAGCCCTGATAACTCTGCTTGCCTTTACGTTCCAAATCCATCTTGCCTTGTGCTGTCACGATGGATTTTACATAGTTGGTCTGGCGCAGAGCTTCCATCCGCATATCATCATCCACGCACAGGAGAATGTGTTCCAAATCGGCACGGGCGAAGCGGTTTTCAGAAATCTTGCCGATGCTGCCGTCTTTCATATTCGTGCCGAAGATGGTAGACAGTACCGCACCGATTTGAGATTTACCCTCGCCGCCGTTGCCTTTAATCACCATCATGCGCTGCCCCTTGTTGGAGGGAATCAGGCAATAGCCGATAAACTCCTGCAAAGTTGGAATGTCCTCGGCGTAAAGCAACCCATCCAGAAAGTTCAGCCAGATCACCGGCGCAGTAGCATCGGGATTGTAAGCAACCGGCAAACGGCTCCGCACGATAGCCGGTCTGCCCTCGGTAAATGTGCCGTTCAATAGCAGCGTACCGTTGGACAAATGAATCCGATCCTGCTCCGGTGGAAAGTCCGGCACTTGCGCTTCCAGTTTCAGCACTTCCAGAATGTTGGTGATCTTCCGGGGGA